>ENA-ORRE01001202-ORRE01001202.1-human-gut-metagenome-genome-assembly--contig:-NODE-1202-length-17865-cov-4.514542_pt1 | contig 17865 bp, 15 predicted proteins | sample MGYA00242171_ERZ509126 | MGnify/ENA primary metagenome ERZ509126 (study PRJEB26280, sample SAMEA2338648) | human gut metagenome | biome: human gut; feature: human-associated habitat; material: faeces... | reverse complement strand
GATGAATGGGACAGGGCGCTGGTAGGAATAAAAATTCTATCATCGCATATTCCGCAACAGCGGGTTGCTTACTCTATGGGGAAGCGAGGACTGCGGGTTCCACGCAGTGAGCTGCGGTAGCCGTGCCTCCCTGGTGGATCTGAATATTAGGGCGGAATTTTTAGTGGTTTTCACTCCTGTCACAGAACTTGTGTCGATTTTACAAACACTTGGTTTGCCTACCGGAAGGGGAAGCCTTGCAATAAAGGTATCCGGAGAAAAGCGAGGTGCTGTAAATGCTTCCCTGCCAGGAACACTGCAGTCAGTATTGCCAAGGCTGTCATCTGGACTGCCCGTATTGGACGAGCTTCCGTAAAAATCAGGAGTCACAGCGCCAACTGAAAAAGCAGTATCTGAGTTATTACGCGGAATTGTGCGCCGTCAGGACACGGCAATTTCGGAAACTATCCCCCTTGAAGTGGTAAAAGCGGACACCGGCAGGATCTGATCCCGCCGGTGTTTTTTTTGAGAGTCCGTCGGGTTCGGAATGGCATGGCTGACGCACTTGACCAGAATTTTACATACCTTTTACCGGGACTGTCTATCGGCTTTTTCCGGTCTTTCCTATAATAAACGGAGTATGGCAACGTGCATACGGGAACAGCTCTGTTGGATCTTAAATTCTCAACTGCGGGACACGGCAAAGGCGAGCCTGATGCTTCCGGATGGCTCCTATTGCCGCAAACACAGCACCGTGCCCTTTGATTCTCAGGATACATTTATGCAGCAATCTCCGCATATCCCCACAGCGGCGGCCGGTGCGCCGAAGGAGCGGGCCATTGGCTGAAGGACTTGGCCAAAAAGCTGCTTTGGGCGTGAAGTATTTCTTTGCCTGCATGTCGCTCTCCTTCTACGATGGCGGGCGGCAGTGTTAGGAAAACCAAAAAGTCTCCGTATAGAACCGCAGACAGAAAAAAGAATTGTGGCCTGGAGCTTGATGATGTAAAATAATCAAAAGTGTTTGGAAAATTGCGGGAGATCAGAGGAAAAACGATGAAAAACGATAGCAGCCTTCGCAAATATGTGCCGTCGCTGCTGCTGTTTCTGCTGCTTGAAGTGGTGGCGGTCACACTATGGCTTATGAAGGACAACCTGTTCTATCTGCTGAATTTCAGTTACATCGGCGGCTGTCTGGCATTGGGAACAGCGCTCTTCGCCGCTGGGAAACGCTATGCCCGCCATTTTGTGCAGCTGGTGGTAGGCAGCTATATGCTGCTGTACCTCGGCGTCATCTCCCGCGAGAATATGCAGATCGAGGGGTTCTGGTACTATCTGTTTCTCGGCACCTTCGAGGCGGCGACCATCCACTACGCCGTGGCAAAGATCTTCGGCCCGCTGCTGTTCGGGCGCGGCTGGTGCGGCTACGCCTGCTGGACGGCCATGGTACTACTGGATTTTCTACCTTACAAGCGACCGCAGAAGCCGCGTAGGGAAAAACTGGGCGTTCTGCGCTATGTGATGTTTGCACTGTCTCTGGCGTTGGTGACCGGGCTTTTCCTGATGAAAGTTGCGTATTTGGAACAGATCATGTTCTGGCTGTTCCTCGCCGGGAACGCACTCTATTACCTTGCGGGCATTGCTCTGGCGTTCGCCTTTAAGGATAACCGCGCGTTCTGCAAGTATCTTTGTCCCGTTGCGGTTTTTCTCAAGCCCATGAGCTACTTTTCTCTGCTCCGCGTCCACTGCGATGAGAGCAAATGCGTCCATTGCGGGAAATGTCTGCGAGCCTGCCCCATGGATGTGGAGGTCAACAGGGAAGCCCGCAAGCGGAAAAACGGAACAGAGTGCATACTCTGCTATGAGTGCACGAAGGTGTGTCCCACAAAGGCACTGCATTGAAATGCGGGACATTTTCGGCCCAATCGAGTGAAAAAGTGTTGAAATGTTTTTTGGGTATCTGTTATAATGAAAAATCTCCGCAGAACGCAAAAAAGCGTATAGAAAGAGCTGCTGCGCCCTGACGGCACGCAAAATCATGAACACGGATCTGAAAGAACCCGTTCACCCATAAGGAGCAAACGCATGAAGACAGCCATTGTAACAGACAGCAACAGCGGAATTACACAGGCACAGGCGAAAGAGATGGGCGTATATGTCCTGCCGATGCCGTTTATGATTGATGGAACCGAGTATCTGGAAGATATAAATTTGACACAGAAGGAATTTTACGAGCATCTGAGCGGGGATCACGATGTGAGCACATCCCAGCCGTCCCCGGAGACGATCTTAAATCTCTGGGAAAAACTTTTGGAGGAATACGATGCAGTTGTGCACATTCCGATGTCCAGTGGGCTTTCGAGCTCCTGCCAGACGGCAAAGATGCTGGCAGATGATTTCGACGGAAAAGTGCAGGTGGCGGATAATCACAGGATTTCCGTGACCCAGCGCCGTTCGGTGCAGGATGCGCTTGACATGGCGGCAGCCCTGTGCATTGGAATGGGCCAGCTCATCTACCAGGATGAGCTGGGGCTTGCGGGCCAGAGCGGCGTCCAGATCGAATTCCCGCAGGGTGATGCCAAGCTCGTGGATGTCCGGGCTGATGATGCCCTGCGTGTTGCGGATGCCCCGGTTTTCGAGGGCCAGCATGGCGGCTGACCATGCCTCGCTGGCGGCGTTGCTCACCTTGAGCCCGCAGGATTCCTTGGCTCCGTCGCAGATCATCCCCGTCAGGTTGGCGATCATGTTCTTCACCGCCGCGGCCGCCTGTTCGTAACCGCCGCCCATCAGGTAGGTGATGCCGCAGCTCGAACCCGTCGCCGCCACCACGCAGCCGCACAGGGCCGATAACCGCCCGAGGCTCTGTTTGATGTAGATCACCGTCAGGTGGCTCAGTGCCAGCGCCCGGATCGTCTGCTCCTCCGAGGCATGCACTTCGTCGGCATAGACCGCCACGGGAAGCGTCGCGGCGATGCCCTGGTTGCCGCTGCCCGAGTTGCTCATCACGGGGATCATCGCCCCGGCCATGCGGGCGTCGCACGCCGCGGAGGTATAGGACAGTATCCGCGAGAAGATGCTGTCGCCCATAATCTTCCGTTCTCGCTCGCAACGGAGCGTACGCCCTACGCAGTGGCCGAACTCCCCGGCGAAAGCCTGCTCGGCGGCGGCCTTGTTCAGGCGGCGTGTTTCGAGGATGAAGCGCAGTTCGTCGAGGGGCGCTGTCGTGGCGAACTCCCACACGCGGTGCAGCGTGAGGGGTACTTCGCCCCCATCCTCTTCGGCCGCCGAGGCCGTACGTTTGTCGAGCGACACCTCGCCGTCGCGCTCGAGGTATACGAACGAGGTATGGCCGCCCGCGATCACCGCCGTGGCACAGTGCCCGGCGCCCCGGGCCTCGACCTCGATATAGAGTTTCTCGGCGATACCCTGCATCAGGTCGATACATACGCGCTTTTCGTCGATATACCGGCGGCCCTGCTCCACGGCCCCGGGCGTCACGTCGCGCAATACCTCCAGCCGGTACTCCGAACGGCCGATGAGCGCCCCGAGCGCCACGGCGATCGGCAGGCCGATCATCCCCGTACCGGGGATCCCAACGCCCATGGCGTTCTTGAGGATATTGGCGCTCAGGCGCACGGCGACCTTTTCGGGACGCGAGCCGAGCAGTTCGGCTGCACGCGCCGTGCACAGCGCCACGGCGATCGGTTCGGTACACCCGATGGCGGGCACCACTTCGCGGTTGATGAGGGCGATGATACGCTTTCGTTCGTTCTGGGACAACATGGATGTTTTTTTACGGATGTTACAAAGATAACTATTTTTCGCTATTTTTGCATCCGACAAGCAAGACGCCGCCATGGAAAATCCGAAAAAACGCAACTGGAAAGTTCTCACGAGCGAATACCTCGCCCGCAAACCCTGGTTTACGGTACGCCACGAGAGCATCGAACTGCCCGACGGGCGCCGCATACCCGACTACTACGTCTTCGAATATCCCGACTGGGTGAACGTCATCGCCATTACGAAAGAGGGGAAATTCGTCTTTATCGACCAGTACCGCCACGGGCTGGGCGAAACGGACTATGAAATCCCGGCGGGCGTAGCCGAGCCCGACGACGCCTCGATGCTGGCCGCGGCACAGCGCGAACTGGCCGAGGAGACGGGGTACGGCGGCGGCCAGTGGCGCGAGCTAATGGTCGTGGCGCCTAACCCCTCGACGCAGAACAACCTGACGTACTGCTACCTGGCGACGGACGTGGAACGCCTGGGCGAACAGCACCTCGATGCTACGGAGGACATCCGCGTGCACCTGTTCTCGGGCGCCGAGGTTCGCTGCCTGCTCGAAAGCGGCCGCATCCGGCAGGCACTGATGGCCGCACCCCTGTGGCGTTACGCCGCGGAGTACGGCCTTTAGCCCCGAGGAAGACGGCCGGAGATACGGCCGTACCACGCTATTCGCAGGATGGGGTTCTCCCCGCCGGGTAGGTTTTTCCGGATTTGCGCGGAATTTGCAGGGTGAGGGGAAACGGCAAACAAAACCTGCACACCATGTATCTATCCATCGCCATCAAACTGCTGGTCGGAATGCTGGGCGTGATCTTTTTCCTGCGCATATCGGGGAAGACCCAGATGGCACAGCTCACACCCCTCGATTCGGTAAACTCGTTCGTACTCGGGGCGCTGGTCGGCGGCGTAATCTACAACCCCGACACCCCGGTATGGTATCTGGTATTCGCCTTCGCGGTGTGGACGGCGGCCAACGTCTCGCTGCGCTACCTGATGCGCTTCCACCGCATCCGCAGGGCGATCAAGGGCGACTCGGTGATGCTCGTCCGCGACCGCCGGCTGGTGATGCGCGAATTCCGCCGCAACGGGCTCGAAATGGAACAGTTCCGCACCATGCTGCGCGAAAACGGCATCTTCTCGATGTTCGACGTCGACGACGTGCGTTTCGAAACCAACGGGCGGATAACCATATCGCGCCGCAACGAACCGCCAGAATCGTACCTGCTTGTCAACGGGGGCAAGGTCATGGAAGACGCACTCGAGCGCAGCGGCAAGGGCAAGCGGTGGCTCCTGCGCCACCTCCGGCAGGCGGGGTACCCCGATGCGGAAAAACTTTTCTGCGTGGAGTGGACACCGGGACGCGGATTCTATATCGTCCCGCTGGAGGAACCCGACGGCCGGGATGCGGCAAAGGAAACGCTTTCGGCAGACTAAGGACGGAACAGCCGGAAACGGCCTTCAGGACAACACCGGGGAACGCGCCCAAGACAGCCCGTGCGAAAGGCCGTGACCGAACCCAGGACGGGACGGTGACAAGCTGGAAACGGAAGACCGGACGAGCCCCGGCAACAGCCCCGCAACAGCTCGGGCGAAAGGCCGTGACCGAGCCAAAGCCGGGACGGGCACAAAGCCGGGGCGCGCACAAAGCCGGGGCGCGCCATCCGACCGGCCATAGCCGCACCTGCGGACAAATAAAAAAGGGACGGCCTAAAAGCCGTCCCTTTTCCATTCCGGGGGCACACCGCTATTTGCCCACCGTCTGCGCCAGCGCAAGGAAGTAACGTCCCGGGTCGAGGCCGAGGGCCTCGAGCAGCTCGGCCTCGGGGGCGCTGCCGCGCGTGATCGACTTCAGGCCATGGCCTGCGGCGTAGAGGTTGACGTTCTCGGCATAGCCTGCGGCATCCTGTCCGCAAAGGTAGCGGACATGCCCGGCGGGGATATTCTTACCTTCATAGACCGACATATCGGCCACATAAACCAGGTTGAGTGGCGCCGTAAACACGAACGGCTGCGCCCCGGCAAGGTTCCGGTGGTCGCCCTCCGTCACGCGCACCAGTTTCTGCCCCTTGGCATCGTAGCTGTAAACGCCCTCGGGGAAAAACGCATAAATGCGGATGGGATACAACGCCAGTGCCGAAGGTGCCGTGAGCCGTCCGTCCTGCGGGCGGTTGATGCCGCCGGCCGCCCACATTACGCCCGACAACTCCTCGAGCGAAAGGGCTTCGGGGGCATATTCACGCGAGGAGCGGCGGTTCTGCAACGCCTCGTTGATCGTCATGCCCGATTTCGGGTCGGGCTTCAGGAGTGCGATCTGGGCACCGTGTTTCACTTCGGTCTTCGTTTCGGGAACCCGCGCCTGCTCCCCGGCCGTCTGCGTACCGCCGCATGATGCGAGCAGCAGCGCCGCACATGCAAAAATCTTCGTAGTCATCTCTTCTCAATTTTACAGGTTTCATGGCAAATATAAAAATTCAACCGGAAAAACGCTATCTTTACACCGAAAAAAAATCTGCCGGGAACATGAAAACGACAAGCATTTACACCCTCTTTTTCTCGCCTACCGGGACATCGCGGAAAATCGCCGCGGCCGTGGCGCAGGGGATGACAGAAACGGAAGGGACAGCCACAGAAGAGTCCGCCGGACACAACGCGGACGCAGCGCAGGCACCCTCTTCCGGGCAAGTCCCGGGAGCGGGCCCCGCAGCGGCAGCGGCACCGGAGCCTGCCGCCGGAAACGGGGGCGAAACGAAAAGCATGCACGGGGAACCGACAGTCACGGCCATCGACCTGACCCATCCCGCCGGGCACCCCGCCCCGCTGCCGGGCGAAACCGTCGCCATATTCGCCGTGCCGGTTTACGGAGGGCACGTGGCGCCCGCAGCCCTGGAACGCCTGCGGGAGATCCGCGGCGAAGGCACCCCGGCCGTCGTTCTGGCCGTCTACGGCAACCGCTCGTTCGGCACGGCCGTCGCAGAACTCGCCTCGTTCGTCGCGGGACGGGGATTCGTGCCCGTAGCGGCAGGGGCATTCGTCGGCGAGCATTCGTACAGCACGCCCGAAACCCCGATCGCACAGGGACGCCCCGACGCACGGGATCTGGCTGCCGCCAGGGCATTCGGGGCTCAGGTGCGCGAAAAATTAGCGAAAACAAGGCCTTCCCCTGGCAGGAACCCGGAAACGGCATCCGACACCGCAGCAACCACCCGGGCAACCCAAACCGGCAGCATGGATGCAGCCAAGGCCCCCGCAACGGGCGCCCTTGTCCCCATCGACCCCGCGAAACTGCGCGAACCGCGTACGCCGCTCCTCCCGAAGCTGCGCTTCATCCGGTTCGTACTGGGCTACCGCCGCCGGCAGAAACGCAACCCCGTCGTCCTGCTGCCCGAGGGAGATGCCGCACGCTGCACGCAATGCGGCCGCTGCGTCGCACTGTGCCCCACGCAGGCCATCGCACGCGGCGACGAGCTACACACCGACCCGGCACGCTGCATCCGCTGCTGCGCCTGCGTGAAAGGGTGCGCCTTCGGTGCCCGCACATTCCGCACGCCCTTTGCAGCCGCCCTGGCCCGGAATTTCGTGCGGCAGAAACCGCCCGTGACCTTATTGTAACCCTTACCACCGCATGATCGAACACCTCCCGCAGCCCTCGCCCGCAGAGCTGGACGCACTGACCGCCCTCTGGGAGGCCTCCGTGCGGGCAACGCACGATTTCCTCGGCGAGGAGGACATCCCCTTCTTCCGGCAGATGGTTCGCAACGAAGCGCTTCCGGCCGTAGATCTGTATGTCACACGGGACACCGGCGACAGAACAGACGGGACAGACGGGCCTGGCGGGACAGACGGGAACAGGGGATCGACCGCGACAGGCCCAACGGGCGAAACAGGACGCGACAGCCGGGCAAACGAGTTCGGCGGATTCACCGCCTTTGCAGGCGTCGCAGGCGATATGCTCGAAATGCTGTTCGTCGCCCCCGGAATGCGGGGCAAGGGATTCGGCCGGCAACTCGTGAACCACATCACACGGCACTGCGGCGTGCGGCGGGTCGACGTCAACGAGCAGAACCCGCAGGCCGCGGGTTTCTACGAACGGATGGGATTCCGCACCGCCGGGCGCGACGCGGCCGACCCCTCGGGCCGGCCCTACCCCATCCTGCATATGGAACTCGGAGACGCCCGCACACAGGACTCGTGAAGATCCCGAGCCTGCCGACCGACCGGATCGGCATCGGCATCGGTTTCCGGGCGGAAGTGCCCGGCACGGATACGGAAAAACAGCCCTGACGGAAAGTGCCGGCCGGCAAGCCCGGTTGCTACGATTTCACCCCTGCCGGAGATAGCTCCGACAAGGGTGATTTCCATTTTCGGGGAGCGGGCCGACAGCCGCCCGGCACCATCGGCGGTGAAAGGCGGGATTCCCGGACAGGGAGGGGGGGGGCTATCGCATGTATCCCGTAACGGTCAGCGGGGCATCGCCCACCTCGGCCGTGACCTCCGTCGTTTCGCCGCGGGCGTTCTCGTAGCGGAACGTATAGGACTTGCCTTTTTCCAGCAGGAACCTCAACGCATCGTTCATGTCCTGCCTCGGCCCGGCCGTGCGGCCTCCGCCCATCTGCTCGGCACCGCAGAATACATCGACATTGGCCGCCACGCGGGCGTCCGAGCGTCCTTCGTGCGCCGCACTGTCGTACATCACGAAAGTCACCGTCGTATGCCTTCCCTGCGCCACGAGGGCCTGCTCGTAGGATGCATAGAGGTCGCGGTAACGCTGCGAGACATCGACCCCGTGCACGTCGCGCGAACGCTCGTTCCACACCATCGGAAACCAGTCGCCGGTCGGCCGGAACGACACGGCGAAGATGCCGTGCGTACGGTCGTCGAGCGCCCGCCCGGCATCCGAAAGGAACCAGGCATGGTCGAGCCCCGAGGGGTAATATTCCGTGAAATACCAGCGGCCGTCGATCCATACCTCGACCCAGCTGTGGTTGCCGCGGTCGTCGTGCCACGCGGGAGTCCCGGCGAAACGCGCCGGGATTCCCGCCGCGCGCAGGGCGTCGACCAGCAGCACCGAAAGCCCCGTACAGGAAGCCATATGCTGCCGCATCGACTCGGCAGGGCTCTGGTTGGTCTTTTCGCGGGCGGTGTTGTACTCCACCCCGACGTCGGCCGCGATATTCCGGTTCACGGAGTCGATCGCAGCGCGGATGTCGCGGCAAAGCGCCACGCGCCGGGCGAAGCGCGGGTAGAAATCCGCCCGCCAGCTGTCGCGCACCTCGTCCACGGCGGCATAGGGCAATACCTCGTTCAGGAAGACGGAATCGGGCAGCGCACGTGTCCAAGGGTAGTCCCGGCGGGCACGGTAGGCATATTCCACATTCTCGCGCAGCAGGTCGAGGCGCATCGTGTCGCGGTCGCCCCGGGGCATGTGGGCGATCAGAAAGGCCATCCCTTCGCGCTGCTCGCGCGGGGTTTGCCGCAGCAAATGCCGCAGGCTGTCGGCGCGCGGGCAGCCGGCCAGCGCGGCATCCAGCAGCGGTTCGTATCCGGCGGGGACACCGCAGCCGTAACGGCCGCAGGCACAGAGACACGCCCCCAGCAAAAGGAAGATGATGCGTTTCATGGTTCGAGCAGGGTAAGTATTTGTCGGATGAGCCGTTCGTCGGCACAAAGAAGATCGTATTCGGAAACATCGCCGCAGCCGCCCATCGAAACATGCGGGTTGCGGAAAACCATGCCGCCCGGACGCACGCTGCGGGCGCTGAAATGCACGGCATCGACGCCCGTGGCCGCCAGTTGCCGCACATTCGAGGGGTTGACGCCGCTGCCGGCCATCAGTTCGATGCGCCCGGCGGCCTGCGCCACCAACGCCCGCAGCGTGTCGATGCCTTCGACGGCCGTATTGCGGCCCCCCGAGGTCAGGATCCGGCGGCATCCGGCAGCTACCGTCGCTTCGAGCGCCTCCTCCAGGTCGCACGCCATGTCGAACGCCCGGTGAAAGGTGGTCTGCATCGGCCCTGCCTCAGCGACCAGGGCAGCCGTACGCTGCACGTCGACCCGCCCGTCGGGGGTGAGCACGCCGAAGACCACGCCGTCGGCGCCGCATTGGCGGGCGAAGCGCACCTCTTCGAGCATTTGGCGGAATTCGGTATCGGAATAGAGGAAATCCCCGCCGCGGGGACGCACCATCACGCTGAGCTGCAACCCTCCGATACGGCGCACCATACGGATGGCGGCAGCCGAAGGGGTCGTGCCGCCCTCGTAAGGAGAGGCACACAATTCCACGCGCGTGACACCCGCACGGCGGGCAGCCTCGCACGCCTCGACGCTGTAGGCGCAAAGTTCGGTCGTCATACGGCAAAGGTAAAAAATCCGCACCGGAAAAACAAGCCTGCGAAAACGGCCGGCCGGGCAGGCGGTCAGCGCAGCACGACGGTGACGGACATCGGCCCGTGGGCGCCGAACACCAGCGCCTGTTCGATGTCGGCAGTCTTCGAAGGGCCCGACATGAAACACCCGTAGGCGAAGTCCCCGACTTCGGGGCGCACGACGGCTTCGTGCATCGTATCGACCAGCGCATCGCGCGGGATGACGACCATCAGCGCCGTGGCGCCGAAATAGAGCGCCTTGTGGCGGATGTCCTGCGGGATCCACACGGCACCGTTCTCGGCGACGCCGAACGCCCCCGAAACGACCCCCAGGTCTATGTCGACCAACTCGCGCGGGTCTTCGACCCGGTCGGGATTCACCGTGGCGAGCGTCACTTCGGGCAGTGCCGAAGCGACACTCTTCGCATCGGGGTAGCAGCGGCGTACGACCTCATCGAGCGTCGTTGCCCCGTCCAGCCATACGGCCTCGCCCCCGGCCGCCCGGAGCCGCTGGGCGAACATCGTCGCAGGGTCGTCGAAATGCTGGGGTTCGTAGCCGAAGTCGGGGTATGCGTATTCGGGCATTCCCGCCGCGGCGATCCGTTTCAGTATGTTTTCCTTGCTGTTATTCATCTTTACTCATTTTTCCGGATTTTACCTCGCCCCGCTTCCACAGGGCATTGAACGTCTTGGGGGCGAACGGCGGCATGTCGCGGCCCGGGGCGCTCCACGGATTGAACCGGTTGTTGAGCACTGCGTGCGGGAGATGTTCCGCGACGCGGGCCAGCGCGATGCCGCCGTAGAATCGTCGTCGCCCTCCCATGATGAAGTCCATGCCTTTGACCGTCAGTTTCTTTACCGGGTCGGCCAGATGCATGGGCGCCAACTCCTGCCGCCATGCGTAAATCTGTTCCCCGAGGTCGATCATCGCCGGGCATACGTCCGAGCAGGAGTAGCACAGCGAGCAGGCCGAGACATTGCCGTGGTGGAGCTTCGGCGAACGCAGCATCGACAGGTTGATGCCCAGCGGCCCGGGGATGAAATAGGAGTAAGAATAGCCGCCCGAGCGCCGGTAGACGGGGCAGGTATTCATACAGGCGCCGCAACGCAGGCATTTGAGCATGTTGCGGTGCGCGGCATCGGCCAGCCACTCCGAGCGGCCGTTGTCCACGATCACGACGTGTATCCGTTTGCCCGGTGCAGGCTTGCGGTAGAGCGACGTGTAGGAGGTGACGGGCTGCCCCGTCCCCGAACGCGCCAAGAGGCGCGTGAAGACCGCCAGCGCCTGCATGTCGGGGATTACCTTCTCCAACCCCATGATGGCGATATGCAGGTCGGGGAACGACGTTCCCATGTCGGCATTCCCCTCGTTGGTACAGACGGCCAGCGTCCCCGTGGAAGCCACGGCGAAGTTGACGCCCGTCATGGCGATGTCGGCACCGAGGAATTTGGGCCGTAACTGGCGGCGAGCCTCGTGCGTCAGGTAGGTGGGATCGCTGTTGCCATGCTCGGTGCCGAACTCGCGCTCGAAAAGCTCGCCGACCTCCTCACGGCGTACGCCGATGGCGGGCAGCACGATGTGGCTGGGCGGCAGCTCCAGCAACTGCATGATCCGCTCGCCCAGGTCGCTCTCGACGGCATCGACGCCCCGCTCGCGCAGGTAGGGCGTAAGCCCGCACTCCTCGGAGAGCATCGACTTGCTCTTGATGAGGTTCCGCCCGCCGTGCTCCTGCACCAGGCGCCACACCGTGGCGTTCATCTCGTCGGCGTCGGCGGCCCAGTGCACCGCCATGCCGTTGGCCGTGGCGTTGCGTTCGAACTCTTCGAGGTAATGCCCCAGATGGCTCAGCGTATGGCGCTTGATCTCGGACGACATGCGCCGCAGGTCTTCCCATTCGGGCACCGTGCGTGCCATCTTGTCGCGCTTTTCGCGTACGGCGTAAAGCGCCTTGTCGTGCCACGCCGTGCGTTCGGCGTCGGCGATGAATTTCGCGGCGGCTTTGGAGTGGGTGCTCATAACTTCGAATTGAGGATTTCAACGGCATGGATGGTGCGGATCGGGAGTTTGTCGTGGTCGATAACCCCCTGCATGTGCATCAGGCACGAAGAGTCGGCGCCCGTAATGTATTCGGCACCCGTAGCCATGTGGTCGCGCACCTTGTCGCGCCCCATGCAGACCGACACGGCATTCTCCTCGACGGAGAACATGCCGCCGAAACCACAGCATTCGTCGCGGCGCGACGGCTCGGCGATGTCGATGTCCCCGACCAGCGAGAGCAGGTCGCGCAGCTTCGACATATAGGGCACGTTCAGCTCGCTGGGCGATGACAGCCCCATTTTGCGCACCCCGTGGCAGGAGTTGTGCACGCTCACCCGGTGCGGGAAACGTGCATCCAGCTTGGCGGGCCGCACCACGTCGTGGATGAACTCGCAGATCTCCCAGATACGCGAATCGACGCAGGCATGCTCGCGGTAATTGTCCAACAACCGCGGATAGCCCTCGCGCACGAAAACCACGCAGCTGGCCGAAGGCCCGACCACGTAGTCGTACTGCGCAAAAAGCGCATCCATGTGTTCTGCCAGCGCCCGGGCGTCCTTCTCGAACCCGGCATTGGCCATCGGCTGCCCGCAGCAGGTCTGTCCGAGGGGATAATCCACCTCGCAGCCCAGCCGCCCGAGCAATTCGTACGACGCACGCCCCACCCCGGGGTAGACGGCGTTGATATAACAGGGTATGAACAATCCTACTTTCATGTACGTTGGTTTAGTCTGCTGTCGCGTATGCACCCCAAAGATAGCGGATTTACGCGAAAATTGTCCTCCCCCGGGCCATTTGGGCTATAAAACGGATGTAACATGGCTAATAACCAACGTCATATAAATCAAACAAAATAAATTATCGAACTTCCAAATCCCGGCCGCAATAACATATTTAGCTCTACAATAGAAATAAATAGACGCATTACATGTGCCGCTAAGCTTTTTTTCGTATTTTTGCTATCGTCACTTTTAAATTCAATCCTATTATGAAATTAACCACACTATTCATGCTGGCCATCACGTCAGCCATTACTTTGGTCGGTTGTTCGGACAACGATGATCCCAAAAATCCGGTAGCCGTTACGGGCGTAACCTTGAACACGTCCTCTCTCAGCCTGCATAAAGGCGAGTCCGAAACGCTTACCGCAACGGTAAAACCGGAAAATGCCGAGGATAAAACAGTAACATGGAGTTCGTCGGACATTACCTGCGTTTCGGTAGACAATACGGGTAAGGTAACAGCCATCGCCATCGGCAAAGCCACCGTCACAGCCGAAGCCGGTCAAAAATCGGCGACCTGCCTGATAACAGTAACGGGAATTCCCGTAGAGTCGGTTACGTTGGACAAGGAAACCCATGAAATGCAGGTCGGAGAAACCGTAACCCTGAAAGCGACCGTGCTTCCGGACAATACGGACGATAAAATCATCACCTGGACTTCCTCTAAAACAGATGTCGCCACAGTAAACGACGGTACGGTTTCAGCCGTTGCTGCGGGGAAAACCGTCATTACAGCAAAAGCGGGTGAAAAAACGGCAACGTGCGAAATAACGGTAACCGCCCGTCCCTCCACACCTGCTATCGGCGATTACTACTACTCCGACGGCTCTTATTCCTCCGCCCTGGAAACGGGGAAAGACCCGATCGGAATTATATTCTGGGTCGGCGATCCCACGAAAGACGATGCGATCCTGAGACAGGAACATCCCGGATGTACTCATGGATTGGTTGTAGCCCTGCACGAAACCGACAGTCCGTGGCAGGCATATTACTCCGATTACGATGCGACGGTCAGCGCATGGCTCGGAAACAACCTCACAGGCTATACCTCCCTGCTCGCCGGTTATAAAATGGACGACAACCTCAATAAAATGCTGGGATATAACAATACCAAGGCCATCGAGGCATTCAATGCGGACGAAGCCAACGAATGGTGGGAGGTCGAAATCGTAACCTATGTCCAGGAATATCGCGACAAGACCAAAGCGCCCGAAAATTCAAGCGACTGGTACGCCCCCTCGGTAAAAGAACTCTCATTACTTTGCACGGGAGTCTTCGACGGGAATATCGACGATCTCGGGTACGAGGACGAACCCGACACAGCCAACAGCCTCGCGATCAACGAAAGATTGGCGACAATCGGGTCTGCAAGCCAATTAAGCAACATTACCTACTGGACGGCTTCGGAAGAAGACGGACGTACGGCAAAAATCATAAATTTCAAGTCCGGCATTGTGGCCAGCAGCAATAAGGGCAATGACAGCAACTTGATCCGGTGCATACTGGCATTCTGAAAACAGCCTGATCCCTGTCTGTCCACAGATACGGGCTGACAGAAAAAACACCCCGGATACGAATTCGTATCCGGGGTTTCTGCTTCCAGGAGTATTTCACCTGGGCTACGCATGCCTCTATTTCACTTCGATCTGGCGCGTGGCGGCGGCGAGTTCCTCGACCTTCTTCTTGGGGATGTCAATGGTCATCACGCCGTTTTCGACCTTGGCCGAAATTTTCTCGCGCTCGATGTTGTCGGGCAACAGCAGGCTCTGCTGGAACTGCGTATAGGAAAATTCGCGGCGCAGGTAGGTACCCTTGCGTTTCTTGTCTTCCTCCTTCTCCTCGGATTTCTTCTCCAGGGAGATGATCAGTTCGTTGTCCTCGTTGATGTGGACTTTGAAATCCTCACGGGTCATGCCCGGAGCGGCGACCTCCACTTTGTACTCGTCTTCGTCTTCGATGATGTTGACGGCCGGAGCCGTGGCGTTGCGGCGCTCGGCGAGCCAGTTGTTATCCAGAAATTCGTTGAAAATGCTCGGCAGCCAGTTCTGATTCGTTCTTGCAGGTGTCATAATCTTGTCCTCCTTGTTTTATTTTGGTTTAACTTTGTTTTCTTTCGCTGCCCCTTCCGGAGCGGTTTCACCCGTAAAAGGTCAAATCCTGTGCCAGCCGCATGAAAATGAAAAAATGTCATAAATTGTCACAAACCCTGTAATTCCGACATGACAAACCGGCAAAAAAATCTTCCGCCAGCAACGGAACAGGCGGCTTTTTCGCAATTGCCGAAAAAAGCGTACCTTTGCCGCATGGATTTCGCACGGATATTGACCGAACGCTACGCACTCTCGGACGAGGGCACGGGCCTGCTCATGCAATCCGCCACGCTGACGCAACACGCCCGCAAGGAGGTCATCATCGAGGAGGGGCAGCGCGACCCGGACGTCTGCTTCGTGGCCGAGGGTTCGGTGCGCACGTATGTCATGCGCGAGGACAAATGCGTCATCGTCTCCTTCTCGTTCGAAGGCGACCCTGCAACGGCGACACTCGGCACACAGCCCGGCGGGCTATCGCGCCAGACGATCGAAACGATGGAGCCCACGACCCTGGTACGCATCCCGCGTGCCCGCATGGACGCCCTCTTCGCCGGGAATGTCGAGCTGGCCGACTGGGGACGGCGCATGGCCGAGGAGCAGTTGCGCCGCCACGAGGACTATTTCGCCGACTATGCCTGGCGCGACAAACGCGAACAGTACGGCCTCATGTTGCGCAAATATCCCCAGCTGATGCAGCGCATCGCCCTGAAAGACCTCGCGGCCTACCTCTTTCTCACGCCCCAAAGCCTGAGCCGCATCCGCGCCGGGGTCAAATGACACGGAAATTACCATAAGATAACTTTTCCCGGCGCAGAATGCCTTACTTTTGCACCACCTCAAAAAAAAGAGGTGCAACTATGTTACGCGACAGTATCGATTACAAAGGCACGGCGGTCGGCAAACTCTTCCGCCGCTTTCTTTTCCCCACGGTCATGGGGATGGTCTTCTCGGCGGTGTTCGTCATCACCGACGGGATATTCGTAGGCCGCGGCATCGGCAGCGACGCACTGGCGGCAGTCAACCTCACCGCCCCGCTCTTCACGCTCGGCACGGGGCTCGGGCTGATGTTCGGCATGGGCGGCTCGGTGGTGGCATCGGTGAACCTGGCACAGGGCAAACGCCGCGTGGCCCAGATCAATATCACGCAGTCGCTGGTCATACCGGCCCTGCTGATCGCGCTGCTCAGCGCCCTGCTGATCCATTGCCACAAACCGTTGCTGCTGCTGTTGGGCACGCCGCCCGAGCTGATGGTTCCCGCGCGCGAATACCTCGTGTGGTTCACGCTCTTCCTCGCGCCGCTGGCCGTCTTCAACATCCTGATGTTCATCGTGCGGCTCGACGGCGCACCCCGGTTCGCCATGGCGTGCAACATCATGGCGGCCTGCATAAACATCGTACTCGACTACCTCTTCATCTTCGAATTCGGGTGGGGGCTCGCAGGCGCGGCCATCGCAACGGGCATCGGCTATATCGTAGGCTCGGGCGTGATGCTGCGGTACATGCTGCGCAGCAGCCGCACGCTGCATTTCGTGAAGCTCAAAACCAGCTACAAGAGCCTGCGCCTCACGGCCCGTAACCTGGGCTACATGACCTACATCGGGTTCCCGGCGCTGCTGAGCGAACTGGCGATCTCGTGCCTGATGATCGTGGGCAACTATACGTTCATCCGCTACATCGGCAAGGACGGCGTGGCGGCGTACAGCATCGCCTGCTATATCTTCCCGATCATCTTCATGGTCTACAACGGCATCATCCAGTCGGCACAGCCGATCATCAGCTACAACTACGGCGCAGGGTTAATGCGGCGCGGCAGGGATGCGTTCAGGATGGCCCTCGGCTCGGCGTTCGCCTGCGGGCTGGCGGTATTCGGGTTCACATGGCTGTTCAGCCCGTGGATCGTGGGGCTGTTCCTGACGCCCGACGCCCCGGCCTATGCAATCGCCGTGCGCGGCCTGCCGCTCTTCGCCGCCGGGTATCCCTTTTTCGGAATCAACGTCGTCACGATCGGCTACTACCAGAGCATCGAGCGGGGACGGCTTGCGACGGGGCTCACCGTGCTTCGGGGCATCGTGCTGATGGCTTTCTGCTTCCTCGTGCTGCCGCGGCTGGCGGGCGTCGCGGGGATCTGGCTCGCGGTCCCGGCGGCCGAACTGGCCGTGACGCTGCTCCTGCTCGTACTGCTGCGCATCGGCTACGGGATGAGGCGGTAAATGGAGAACGTGAACAATCCCGGCCCGCATTTGAATAGATGCAGGCCGGGATTGCCGTTTCACGCCCCGAACCCTTGCAGGCGGCAGGCACCTGTCCCGGGCGTACGCACTGCGCCCCCGCGCAAACAACCGTAACATCAGGATCACTCCCGGCGGTATTTCTCCATGAATTCGGTGGGCAGCATCCCGAACTGCGCATGGAAGCACTTGGCGAAATAGGAGGTCGAAGTGAAGCCCACCATATAGCATATCTCCGTGACGCGCAGGTCGTTGGACTTGGAAAGCAGCTCGGCGGCCACCCTGAGGCGCGTGGAGCGCAGGAACTCGTTGGGCGTAGTGCCCGTCAGCGACTTGATGCGCGAGAAAAAGAGCGTACGGCTGACATTCACGGCTGCGGCGATGTCCTCGACCGAAAGATTCGAATTGGAGATGTTATCCATGACATACTGGTTCACCTGCGCCATGAAACGGTTGCCCGAAGGGCTCGCCGCATCCCCGTCCATGACCAGGTAGGGCATCTTCGAGAATTTTAGGCGCAGCCGGCCGCGGATGCCGATAAGCGCCCGTATCTGGCAGTCGAGGTAGTCCACCGACAACGGCTTTTCGAGGTAGGCGTCGGCA
>ENA-ORRE01001195-ORRE01001195.1-human-gut-metagenome-genome-assembly--contig:-NODE-1195-length-17896-cov-9.317135_pt1 | contig 17896 bp, 15 predicted proteins | sample MGYA00242171_ERZ509126 | MGnify/ENA primary metagenome ERZ509126 (study PRJEB26280, sample SAMEA2338648) | human gut metagenome | biome: human gut; feature: human-associated habitat; material: faeces... | reverse complement strand
CCAAGGGGTCAATCAAGACTGGCGCACGGGGTCAGTCCGCTCTGGATTTTCCACCTATAATGTTCACCTAAAAACGAAAATATGAATAACGATAATTTTGACCATACTTCCGAGAGCTATCTCGGTAATATCGCCGAAGAACTCGGCACAATCTCCGGTACTTGTACCGAAATCAAGCAGGCTCAACTCAATTCCGCTACCGTAGAGGATGTTGAACGAGTGTGCGACGATGTCAAGGCTGCCATTGACTCAAACATAAAGCATCTTGACAAAACAATCTTTGAGCCGTGGGGCATATTGAACGATTGGCGCAACTGTATGGACAATAACACCCTCTCAAACCGCGAGACTGTAGAAGACGCAGAAGAACGTATATGTGAGAAATTTGACAACATGGAATCGCATCTGACCGAGAAACTCAATGCCTTTACAGCAAAACCTCCGGTTCGCGAGGTCGTTCACCATGTCGCCAAAGAAAGCTGGCAGTGGTATCTGACTCTTGCCTCCTGTATCGGCAGTTTCATCTTGTTCTTTGCGATAGCCTTCTGGCAGGAAGGTCGTATCGAGCAGTCTCGCACATCTGACATCAAATATCACTTCATACAAATGTGCGGTGGTATATCTCCAGAAGGTCTTGACAGCATCGAAAGCTGGTTCCAGAATCCCGATATGGTAAAGCGCATCGAAAAAGATGTACGCGAATATCAAGACCGCGTTCAGGAGACCGCCCGCACCCTCCAACAAAAAGAGCGCCTCGAAGAAAGGCTCAACGAACTCAATACCGGACCCTGCAAGTAGTTCCGCACCCTCTCATCAGCATCCCGACAAGCCACGTCCCCCCTTGTCGGGATGTTTTGTTATGTTTCTGATCATATTCGATTGCCATGTCAAAAATTCTTTGTAATTTTGTATATAGGAAAAGTAACGCCAATCTGAAAATGACCAGATAACTAATACAAAGACATACGGCGAGAGCCGAAAGAACTTTGAGAACTCCATCGTAGTCGTTCAGGCTTTGGTCGGCCTTCAGATACTACCGTGGAGTTTTCCGTTTATTAGCTTGTAACTGAATGATAGTACAAACTATGACAAAAACAAAGGCTAAGCCTTTTCTGAAATGGGCAGGAGGCAAGACTAAGTTGCTTCCGACCATTGACTCATTCTTGCCGAATACGTTTAGAGACGAGGATGATGTGACCTACATTGAGCCATTTGTAGGTGGAGGGGCTATGCTATTTTACATGCTGCAAAAATACCCCAATATCAAGCGAGCCATAATCAATGACATCAATCCACACCTTATAAAGACTTATAGCATTATAAGAGATGAGCCATACTCACTAATAGATGCCTTAAACGACCTTCAAAATCAGTTTAGGGCATTGGGGGATTATGATAAGCAAAAGGAACTTTATCTTGATATCCGGAACCATTTCAACAACAAGACATTGACAGGAGTTGAAGAAGCCGCATATATGATATTCCTGAATCGCACCTGCTTTAATGGGCTATATCGGGAAAATTCCAAGGGTGGGTTTAATGTGCCATTTGGACGTTACTCCAATCCTACCATATGTGATGAAGACTTGATTATTGCCGACAGCGAACTGTTGCAGAAGGTTGAGATATTGAATGGAGATTTCTCTCACACTGCGGAGCATATCCAAGGATATACATTCTTTTATTTTGACCCTCCTTATCGTCCTCTTGATTCCACATCAAGTTTTAATTCTTATGTAAAGGAATCTTTTGACGATAATGAACAGATCCGATTAAAGGATTTCTATTCTGACCTTTCAGCCGGAGGATGTTATGCAATGCTCAGCAATTCTGACTGTAGAGGTCGTAATGTCGAAGATGATTTCTTTGACAGGCTTTATGCGGACTTCTTTATAGAACGTGTTTATGCGAAAAGATGCATTAACGCTAATGCCGCCAAACGTGGGACATTAACTGAATTGCTGATAAGGAACTATGAAAATTATCAGGGAGAACCCTTGAATCTCTTTAACATTTAGAGTTATGTCCGACAGATTTTCAAACTTCATGAAACCGTTGAAGGAAACCCACTTTTCTCTCAAGGATTATGTGGATTTTCCCAAGGTGGCAGCTAATGTGGAAGCCATTTCAATAAAACTCAACCAACTCAATTATCTGATTGGGCAAGAAGATATGGCTGCGGCTGTTAAACGTCTATGGGATGAGAATCCTAAAGTATTCTCCGTGCTGGATGTACTTATTGCCGTCAGAGCAAAGGACAAGAAGAAAGCTATTGATGCTTATGGCAACATCCATTTGGTCAGCGATTACTTCTCATCTCCGGAACAGGTGACGGCATTCCTTAATGAGACAGGTCTTACCGAGGTTTTCCAGAAGAAGCAAATCAAGAATCTGGTGGACTATGTCTTTGGCGTAGAAGTCGGTCTTGATTCCAACGCCCGTAAAAATCGCGGTGGACACATCATGGAAGGACTTGTTGCAAATATCCTCACACTAAATGGTATTCCATTCGAGCAGGAAGTTTATTACACAGAGTTCCCGGAGATAGTCAAGGCATTAGGGGCAGATAATAAACGCTTCGATTTCGTTATCCGGACTCCAGAGAAGACATATCTCATCGAGGCGAATTTCTATACCGGAGGTGGCTCCAAACTTAATGAGGTTGCGCGTTCATATTCAGAACTTGCTCCCAAAATAAACGCAGTTCCCGGTTTTGAATTTGTCTGGATAACAGATGGCATCGGCTGGGAATCTGCCCGCAACAAGCTCGAAGAGGCTTTCGCCCACATTCCCAGTGTGTATAACCTAACGAACATCAACACATTCATAGAAAAACTAAAATGATAACAGGTGGTACAGGTGGCGCGAACACTCTGACAGGTCTGATTTTTGAAGGGAAAGTTGATTTAAAGACTTTTCTCAATCAACAGCCCGGCTACAAGGTCATGGGCAGCCATGTCTTTTATCATAATGAAGAGGTCGGTCAGATTTTCAAGAAGCATGAGTTATACTCTCAATTTTTGGAGCCTCGCGGTATTGATTGGAGAAATTGTATCTCAGCCAAATTACTTCCTGACAATGGAATCTATGTTATCATTAACAATACCGTTTACATCATTGAAGTTAAAACTCAAAATGTTGGTGATAGCGTTGATGAGAAACTACAGACATGTGATTTTAAGAAGAAGCAATATCAAAAGTTATTCTTCCCCTTAAATATTGAGGTACAGTATATTTATATCTTAGATGACTGGTTTAGGAATCCTCGATATAAGGATGTTCTGGATTATATTATTTCAGTAGGCTGCCAATACTACTTCCAATACATTCCTCTTCAGAAACTTGGGTTGCCGGTTCCTCCAATATCTTGACTGATATGATTGTCCCATTCTATAAATCAGACAACCGAGATTTCACCATTGTCAATGGTGACTGCTTCGATGTGCTTCCTAAATTTGATTTTAAGTTTGATATGATCTTTGCTGACCCTCCCTACTTTCTTTCTAATGGAGGGATAAGCTATCAGGCAGGGAAAGTAGTATGTGTGGACAAAGGCGAGTGGGATAAGGGCGGATCTCCTGAATCCATCATGGAGTTTAACCGCAAATGGATCTCTTTATGTCGAGAAAAATTAAAAGATAACGGGACCATCTGGATTTCCGGCACTCACCATAATATCTTTTCAATAGCTAATGTTCTGACAGAACTTGGCTATAAGATTCTCAACGTAATAACTTGGGCAAAGACCAATCCGCCGCCAAACATATCATGTCGATTCTTTACCTACTCGACAGAGTTCATTATTTGGGCGCGTAAGTGTCCAAAGGTGCCTCATAAGTATAATTACGAGCTTATGAAAGCGATTAATGACGGTAAGCAAATGACAGACGTATGGCGCCTCCCTGCAATCGGACGATGGGAGAAGTCGTGTGGTAAGCATCCCACGCAAAAGCCATTGGCATTACTCACCCGCATCATCCTCGCAAGTACCGATGAACACGATTGGATTCTTGATCCCTTCGCAGGGTCTTCAACGACAGGAATTGCGGCATCACTTTGTGGCAGACGATTCTTCGGCGTTGAACGAGAACTAGAATTCGCATCCCTTGGCAAAGCCCGTAGAGTTGAATTGAATCTATTAGGCGTAAAAGACCGCTACATAGAGAAGCTTTATGACCTTAGTTTTCAAAATTTCACATCTGCAGTACATGAATCAGAAGGAGAATATGGAATTGATTTGCCATTTTAATAAAGTCTTATTGTTTAAAAGTTTTCACTAAATGCAAGAGAGGAATAAGATACGAATAAAAGAATGCCTCGTTTCTGGAGTCGTGGGAGCGACGCTTATCTTATTAATCGGAGTTATCATATACGTAATGGTATCTCCAATTAATGTGGCGCCTATTTACATGCTTAACACATCATGTGTAACCGATTCTGTCCAATCACAACAATTAGATAGTTTAAGATGTGAACATCTTGAAGTGCTCAGGGATTTAGAGAATAAAGGTTTATTGCTTTCTCCTGTTGAGTACACGTCTCATCTTTCCAGTTTCTATAATGGTCTGATTGCATTCTTAATTGGAATATTCGTTATATTTACCATAGGTGGTATTGTCGCCGTGCGATTTATAAGTCGACGAGAAATAGAAGAAGCGGAACAAGAAATTAGGAATGAGACAAGAGGACATATTCTATCGCAACTTTCATCTATGATGAATGATTCGAAATCTTTCCAAGAAACGACGTTAAATGCTTTAACAGGTCGATTTGAGGATAGAATAATTAGACAGGAGCAAATAGATGCTGTGGAAGCATCTATTGAAGAACTTAAGAAAATCACGTCTGACCTTAAAGAGAATATAGATTTTCTATATGAGAATTTCAGTGATATAGAAGATTCAAGGGCAGCTCAAGAAAATATATCTGAATAATTATGGGAAGCATGGGTAAACGGCCAAGTAGGTCAAAAATTAATAATGATGCCACACGATATGAAGAGCCCGCGCTTTTCAGGGATGTTAGTACTATCACAGAATATGCGAAGTCTCATGGATTTTATGATGGCAATAAAATCAATTTAGATGAGACCATCTCAATGTTTAAGGATATTAAAGTTGTATATATTCCTATGGTTGGGACTCAGTCAGGACAGCTAAGTTATTCTGATGGGTTATGGACCATTAGTATCAATAGTCTTCACAATAAGAAACGACAGCGATTTACTCTTGCTCATGAATTAGGACATTATATTCTTCACAAAGAAAAAAATGCCGAGTTTAAGGATACAGTATTTTTTCGAAATGATGTCTTAGACTCGATGGAGTATAAAGCAAATGAATTTGCAAGTGAACTACTTATGCCTGAAGTTGATGTAAGAGGATATGTAGACAAAGGCATTAGAAATATTGGCGATTTAGCCGAAATCTTTGGCGTTTCAGCTGCCGCCATGAGGTACCGTATTATTTCACTTGGTTATACCTTAAAGTAATGAAAAAATACAATATTATTATCAAAACAGGCGAAGCTGAAATTCGTGCGATAGAACATCTTCCCATTGAGGCAACATCAAACATGTTCCCGATAATAGAGTTGACTCGTGGCAGAAAAATAACTAGGAGCAACACCGCCTCCTATCCTTTTGATAAAAGACTCGAGAAGATTAAAGATGTTTTTGAGGGTCAAGATGTGTGTATTGATGTAACTTCAGACCCAGCTCTTTCGTCTCCGGAAACTCATGCGCTCTATAATCCTAAAAACGGATATGAGAATTGGGTAAGGTTTCTTTTAGGTCTTAAAGCAGAAAATAAATTCGGAAATATAGTACCTACGATATTATGGAATTTTGATGATCCAAATTTTGAGGATAATATCAAAGTTCAAATAACAAGCCTTACAAAGGAGTTTGGGATGTTAGCATATCGCAATCCAATCGAAGAAGATGCTGGCTTTTATGAAGACATTGAGACTTTTATAAAGGACATGTCACTGTTATTTATTGTGGATTGTGAATATGTTCCTATGGCGTCATGTCAAAATGTCGCTCAAAGATGTATCGCCAGAATTAATAACCTGAAGTCGCTCCTCACAAATTCGGAAACAAAATTTATTTTGGCAGCAACATCCTATCCCAACAATGTTACCGAGTTTGGAGAAATGGAAAAAGATGAGCTTATGCTTTCAGAAATATGCTTATATAATGCTGTGAAAGCTGCCCATTCAGACGTATTGTACGGGGACTATGGCTCCATCTTTCCCAAAAGAAATGATGCCATTGTTATGGCGAGAGGATGGGTTCCAAAGATAGATGTAAGTTTGCCGCAAAGTGTATTTTACCACAGACAAAGGAGGCCAAAAGGTGTAACAGCATACGCTGACACATATATTCAAGTAGCTAAGTCATGCGTTGAAGATCCCTTATTCCCCCAAGATATTAATGATATTTGGGGGATTAGACAGATTCGGTCATGTGCTATGGGGTCTGTTCCATCATCATCTCCCTCGTTTTGGATATCAGTGAGAATGAATGTTCACGTTATGCAAAGACTTCGCTCTAACCTCATTTGATTTCTATATAATCTTTCATCGTGAGAGTGGGAATATCTTCTATATGAGTATGTAGCCCTCTATCACGCAAGAACTGATAATAATTTACTGAGAATTTATGATTTAAGAAAGCTCGGAAGCATACCATGATTCTTTTGCAATGCTTCTCTAAAACATATTTCCTCAACTTGTCAGAATCCATGTTTTGCTTAATCATAAAAAAAGCCTTGAGAAATGATGCGGGAATACTAGAAACTAACTCTTGAGGTATCACATTATTTCTCTTTGGTGGGCGAACAACCTCATAATTACCGTTATGATATATCGTAAGCCCTGCTTCTATCGGCAATACTGCAAGAAGCGCGTCTTTGTGTTTAGAATCCGCAAATACGATTGTTAGATTGAAATTTTTTATTGATTCATGAATCTGATTCTCGACTCTTCGCAAATCATCATTCCCTGACTTAATTTCAATAGATATAGTATTACGTTGAGTAAGAATAAGAAGGTCAGTGACTAATTGCGAGATACCATATCGAAATTCACTAGTGATTAGTTCGCACTTGTACTTTTTAAGATAAAAATCAATACAAGCAGCCTTATAGATAGTAGCTGGGGAGAAATGATGGTTATGATCGTCAATTGTTGAATTTGAGACCATTGGACTATCCGACGTCATATTCTTGATATCCTGAACTGACGCATTTTTTCTTGGAGAGTTGGCAGTATTTCCAAGGAGAGGATTGTCGATTATTTCTCTATTTATCATATCGAGTATTATTTGTCATTTTGCAATGTTTCTTGGTTCAGTTCGGGCACTATATATGCCCGTTGAACTGAACTTATATATAACGCTGGCGAGAAGAAAATTCATTCGAGGAGGTTGACGAGTTCTTTCTTCATGTCTTCGTCGATGTCGCGGTAACGGGCGAAGGCTTTGCTGCCTTCCTTATGACCGCTGAGGGAGCCGACGAGGTTTGGATCTTTGACCTTCTTGTATAGATTGCCGATGAAGGTGCGTCGAGCCAAATGGCTGCTTGCAATTTCGTTGATCGGTCGTTTCTCTTCAGCTCCGGTTGTCGGATTGAGAACAGTGACCATTCGGTTCACTCCGCAAGTCGTGAATATCTTCTTGATCGCTACGTTGTATTTCTGCGAACTGATGAAGGGGAAAAGCTTTCCGTTCAGGTCGTCGCGTCCGGCATACTTTTCAACGAGAGCCTTTGCTCTTGCATTGAGAGGGACTCTGACAACTTGCGGACGCTCGCCCTTTGTCTTCTGCGGCATATATTCTATGGCTCCGTTGATGATGCTTCCCGGAGTCATAGCCATAAGGTCCGAGACACGACAACCAATCAAGCATTGAAAGATGAAGATGTCACGTTGAGCCTCCAATGACGGATTAGCGGTCAGGTCATAGTCAGCAATCTTGTCTCGTTCTTCGAGGGTAATATAGTAAGGCGTTCCATAGACTTCGGTTGTCTTTCCATTATATTTTGCAAATGGGTCGTTGGTCGTCAGTTCTTGATCCCGACACCAGCGATAGAAAGCACGCATTAATCCGAAAAGACCGATGATAGTGTTATCTCCCTTAGGTTGTGGCTTCGGCTTTTTTCTCGTTGTATGAGTGTCCGCCGGAACAGCCTTATAGATTTCCGGATACTTCTCATGGATTTCATGTTCAGAGCGCAGGAACTTCTCGAAGCTGTTGACATCGTCGACGGTGAAGTCATTGAGCTTGATCTTATAGCGACTGCGGCCATTGGCGCGGACATATAATTCATATCGCATCAAAGCACGTTTCAGGACTCGCAGATGCTTGATGCGCCATTCTGAGATATTTTTCTTCTCGATGTAATCCTCAAATATATCGAAGAAGCTTGGCTCACGATGCTGCCGTTTCTGCTTTTCCGGCTTCGGGTGTAGGAACAAGTCATATTGAGCGACTACAAAATCCTTAGTAAGAGTATCGGCTGGTGTTTTCTCGCAGAGATTGATGAGGAAGCGTTCAATGTCGATAAGCCTGTCCTCAATAGCTCGAATTTCTGCGCGAGCATTCGGGTCTTTCGGCAATGAGAAAATGCCTTTGTCAAATCGCGATGGATCCATCCATAATCCGGTTTTCAGACGGACTACAAGATTACGGGATACTGAAAGGCGAAGCAGGAGTTCAGCCTTTCCCAATGGGTTTGTACCCTTCGTGATATTACGAGTGAGTGTTGCCATAGGAGAGTGATTTAAATTCTAAACGCGAAGTTAGCCAATTCAGTTGACATACACAACAGCTTTCGTGTCAACGCCGTGTCAACCAAGATTGATTTTAACTAAATCAAGACAAATTCTTCGATAAATTTAAAATCATATAAATTGGATTATAATCATAAATATCAGAGAAATAACACAAGTTTAAGAATATACTCAAAATCCATCTCAGCTCAACTTAATCTAATATTCGTGCTCCTGTTCTGGGCACCACAAAAGCGACTTAACAAAGTGATAATCACCAAGTTAAGTCGCTTTATTTATTTTCTACAGGCAAATTACAGGCAAAATTCAAATAATCTGCGCAACTTCCTTCACCCTACATGCATAGACGGTATTAGAGAGTATATGCGTATGATCACGCCCTAAAACATTGCCGTAAGGAAAATGATTGATCATTTATTGACCACTTCTTTAAGCTGGATAGTAGTGTATCTATCTCTGATTCTCCAATGGTCAAGAACAAATTTTTCAATTCTTTCCATATCTTTGTCAGTGTACCAACTGAATTCCCACTTACAATCCTGCGGCGTATGCTTTTCTGTCCAATCGAGGTAGTCCTCATCTACAGGTGATATTGATAGTCCATATACATGAATCTCCTTTACGTCAGATATTATTTCAAGAAGCTTGTCATGTCTAAAAATATGTTCATACGGATTCTTTTCATATCTACATAATTCAGTACATGTGAGCTCAATATCAACATTAGAAATTATACCTCCATGGGGATGTTTGTTATGTCCAATTATTAGACGTTCATGTTTAGAGGCTCTACCATGAATATGTAAAACTCTTTCTTCCGGGATTTCATAGAGCCATTCCAGCACATCAGTATAGTTGAAATTTATAAAGAATGAATCATTATTCTCAATGTTTGTATATTTCGGATTAGTAATAACACTCTGGCAATCTTTAACCCATCTCTCAAAGCAAAATTGTAATATATCCAGTAATCCTCTTAGTCTATTTGCACAAGAACTCTCTGAATATAGATTTGGGAACTCAGGCGTATTTTGTTTTTGCTGTTTCCGAGCGTCTAAACCTGCTATAATTTCCATAATTGGCTTCTCAGGTTTGGCAAATCGTCTGACATAATCCTCTACATCTAATTGTCCGAGTTGGGTCTCAAAATCATTCCACCATTCACCCTCCATATTGTATGCAGCTTTCATATTCTCATAAACGAAGACATAATTAACTTCAAGCCAACGTTTGAAGTCCGCATAGCTGGTGCGAAGTCCTGTGAATAAATCAAATCCATTTCCAATTACATAGAGATGCTTCATTTATAGAATTATGATAAGTTCTATGACAGAGTTATTGTATACTTTATCTTAATCGCCAATCTCCACTCCATGACTCCGGACAATTTCACAAAAGAGAAATTTGGCGCAAAATTTTTGAATCTTCTGTACCTCCTCAGGGCTGTCGGATAGTTTCTTTACAAAAATGCCAAAAGCATCGAAAGCATCATCGATGACTTTCTGAGAAATCATCTTACGTTTCTCTTCTCCAATTTCTTGACATTGCTGTCGTAAATTGATTACCTGAGGTGACTTTTTGGCAAACTCTAAAAGTTCTTTAATTTTCCGAGGACTTATTTGGTTATCCATCTTTGATTTAACTTGATTTTAATATTCCATTTCGTCATATTGACGTTTAGCCTTGAATGTAATGACTTGTCCAGTCTTAGCGAGGGATTCTCTATCAACAATGCAGTCCTGAGGGAATCTCGAAGCTATTTTCGGGATAAGCCAGCTATTGTTCCAAAGTGTCACAGGTTGCTCTGCTACAACTTTACAGAGTGGCATATCGTAGATGTCGCCCGCAGACCAGTCATCGGTGGTATGGGTTATGTTCTGAAGCCATACCTGAAGGAAGGCTGAATTAGGTATACGATATAGCTTTTTATAGATGAGCCCGATGCTCTCTTTTTTCTTTTGTTGGTCTTCCGAACGCATATCGGATAAGAGCTGGGTTGCTATCTTTAATGCATTATTCGCGGCACGAAGATTGTTTGCGGCAATTTCTACAGAGATAGCGACCATTGCAGATATATTTTCCCAAAGATGTCCTTTACGCTCTTTGGATTTCGTTTCTCTAGTCGTTTCGCCTGTCTCTAAATTGATAGAAACTTCCTCATAAGAGATAGTCTTTGTTGACAGTTGTTCTTCTACTCGTTTGCTGAACGCTTCAAGCTGAGTGACGAGTTGTCCTGAATTTGGGAATCGTTTTGAGAATTCATATATGAACAGAAGATGTTTTTGGAAACCGTCAAAGTCGTAACCACGCTCCTTTCGTTCGTGTCCTTCCTCGTCTTTATAGATCTGCTTGCTTTCAATAGGTGTATTGAATATATAAAATGCTTTATCCGGTTTTATTGTATCCGTGATCAACTCACTTGAGGTGCGTGTCTTGGAGGGGTTCATGCGGAAATTGAATTGCTCCAGAATATGCTGCAGTATATATGATAACTTCTCCAATGCATCACGGTCATTGCAGAAAATTCGGTAGTCATCGACATACCTCAGTATCTCGTATTCAAGATCTTTTGGCAAAGTTCCTTTCTCTTTAGCCGTCGTTATCTCTTGCGCGAGAAGCATATCGGTATATCCAAGTATTATCTCGGCAATCAGCGAGAATAAAGCGCTGCCTTGTGGAATACCGATATTTTTACCTTCCTGCATGGCTCTAAGGTAGCGCTGAATATCGGCTGCGAGCGAGGCATTATCATCGGTCTGGTACGGTGTATTCTTTCGAGCAAGAGCCCATGCAATAGATTCGGGATTAATTTGACCAAAACAGTTCGTTATGTCCGTCATGAACATATAACTGTACTTCAACGACAATTCAATGGACCGTTGCTCCATAGAGTTCCACCAATTCAGGATTGAAGTGGCTCCTTTGAATGATTCAGGCTTATCATCTATCTTGACCATTGGAATGGCGCAAGCCGTGATATGTTCGTTGTCGAATAACTTGAAACATTCCTTTATTGCAGTCCAAGACTTATCGCGGCATATATCGCGTGCAAGCATGTAATAGATGAATGGATTGGCAAGAGTCAAAGGACGCACCGCATACCTCCCATCCTTATTCGTTATCACATCAAGATTGACGCCACGCAATGACTCTGGTTGGCAATCACCATTGACACATTCGTCAAGTGATTTGTTGCCTATGCTTTCGGCCGCGAATTTCAACACACCGGAAAAATCAAAGTATTCAGGTAGCTCTGTGGTGCAATAGAAATCATTGCTCATCAACGCATCAAGTGCATCCTTATTCGAAAGCTCAATAATGCGAACAGATTTCTTGGTTTTATCTTCCTTTTGGTTCTGATACATAGCGTCAATATTTAATGGAATTTTATACTTAGAACAGATTAATGAAGAAACTGAGATAGCGATAAAGTCGTTATACCTAAAGCCGAGGCTCTGCTTTGCAGCATGTTGTCAGACGTTAAAAGAATCGCATGAGCTCCACCTCTATTATATTTCAATGCAACTGATAATATCTTGCAATCTGGATTCTTCTCATCGAAACCTTCGGGTAAAAGCGATACATCCGGTTCTTCCATTTTTGAGAATCTGTTCGAAAAAGCAGTGTTGATGTTTTTTGCTGCCTTAAGCAACCGAGACTGGTCAATCGACTTCTTTAGCTTCAGTTTGTCGAGTTCTTCTAATACCGTTGTAGGTATTACAATAGGATAGTTCTTACCAATTTTCGAAATAATTTCCGGGCATTTCACAAATATATTAGTGTCTATGATATAGACATTATCCATGCCGTCTTTAAGTTCCCATCTTTGACGCTCGAACTGGCTCAGGTCAATCTTTGAAACAACCTTTATAGCAATGTCTTTAGTTGAAATGGTTTTGTTATCTCCATTTTTTATTTCAACGAAATTGTCCGGAAAAAGCTTTAGCAGAAAACTCCTTATTTCTAAAGGCATATATTGTTTAATCAATCGCTTATCGGCGATTATAATTGTCGAATATATTGCTCTGGATGTAGCGACATTGAATAGATCTGATGCCAATGAATACTGTATCGAAGCATTCGGAATAAAAAATATACAGTAATCTACGGTTAAGCCTTGAACTCTATCAACCGTTTCGATGATAATATTCTCAGGCAACTCGCTTTTATTCAGGTTGATGACAAAATACTTCTGGATTTCTTTGACAGAAACTTTAAATTTAGAGAGAATGGCAATACGTGCTTTGGGGTTTTGGACCAAAATAGAACTTGCACATTCCCATATTTTTGAAATAGCGATATTAGGTTTTTTATCTCCAAACGGTAGCTCAAGATCAATTAAGACAGGGCCTCCATCCTGATTGAGATATGGTAGGGATAATGGCTCGGTTTGTTTGTCGGAAACTGAGCATAATTTCCCATCATAAAACGAGCCTGTAAATAAAGCTCCTCTCTTCGACAAGCGAAATGTGTCGCTCAACATATATGCAGGAAAACTCAGATTATCACACAAAGTTTTAAAGCCAGAAACCATTGACCACCAGTTATTATCCGAGATTATTTCGTCAGTCATAGTAACTATCGGACATAACTGTGCCTGATCTCCAACCCATATAATTTTCTTTCCTAATTTTATCGTTGCTGCAATCATAGGAAGGAACGCCTGACTTGCTTCATCCATTATCACATAATCAAATGGGACATTTTCTAGAAGATTTGCCCATTCCGAAGCTACATAAAATGTCGCCAGAGAAAGATGCCCAGCTGTTGCATTACATTCATTCTCGACAATCGGCACTAATCCTTTAACTTCCTTTACATCATCGATTGTAAGACTTGATTTAGAGACCTTGCCCGACTTTAAGAATTCTTTCAAATCATCCTTAAGAGCGACCTCCTTTAATGCTTGATTGGTAAGCGCAGTAACAAGAACGCTTGCATTTTCGTTGAGTAAAGAAGCTGTCAATTTGGCCATCCTATACGTTTTGCCAGTCCCGGGAGGGCCTTGAATCACCAAACAATTATTTGTCTTAAACTTATCTATAATTATAGCGTTCAAATCTTGTTTATAGTCAATAAGAGTAGGATCCCAATCACTTGTAGTAACGAATTCAAGGTCAAGGATGTTGGAAACAAGTCGATTGGATGAATCTCTTACAATCCCCATTAAATTGAGAAGATATTTTAACGGCGGATCTTGGGGCCCAAAAGCCACAGCCGGACTTGACTCCTCCAATTTTTTGACAAAACCAACCCCTAAACCCTTTATCCCCACAAGACAAAATTCCGGTTTGTCAGATTTACCAATCCACACACATGACACGTCGGAGTAATCTATCTGATATTTCTCTCGCAGATCAGCCCAGGATAATTCGCCCCAATTTTTAAACTTATCCATTCCCTCGCCCAAAATAGACGCGGTCCAGAAAGAGTTCTTTCGAGGCATATTATCGGATACTCGAACCTTAAAAATGGCTCGACCATTATCATCTACTTTCAAGAACAACGCGACGAATATTTCCCCTCGTTCTTTAAGAGTTTGGGCTTTTGTGCTGATTAACCGACCAAATGTATCCATTTGGTTATTATATTCGGTCTCAAGAAATTTGATGTAGTCAGTCCTATTGTATTTCATATATCTTCATCCTCTGCAGAAGTAATGGTAAGATCCAACTTTGAAGAAATGTCTTTTACCTTAACAGCATCTTTTGAAATGTGGAATTGATTAAAATCAAAAGTGATCTGCTGGAAATAGCGTAAAATAGATGCAAATTCCGAAATCTTATCGGGATATTTTTCTTCATCGAGATTAGACGTGTCGAAAGAAATCTGTATGCTTGATTGCTTACGGACAAGTTCGTCTTTTGGGATCTCAACAATATCTAATTCACCTTTAAAATAAGTGTACACCAATAACTTAGCACGACGCTTTACTACTGCCACCCATTCTTCCGGATTAATATGGAACCTCTCATCGGTTTTCTTGTAGCTCTTTATTACGATTTCCATATTATTACCTTCTTCGTTTTGAACGGTCTCCACGGTAAAGCACGACGGAGTCCCATCATCATTTCTTTCGCCAAAACCAATGGGGAAACTCCAATCAGGCCTTTTTGATTTAAGTGCTTGTTGGGCTTCAATCAATGCTGCATATTGGTCCTTCTTAGACAAGCCTGTTGATGTTCCACCAATATGGACACTCCGACCACTCAATAAACGCTCTAACTCTTCGACACGAGATTTCAACGATTCAATTTCCTCATTTTTCGCTTCTATCTCATCCTTCGAGATGGAAACTTTGCCTTCCATACAAAGTATGCGGTAATCATCCATATCAAATGGATGATTAGATCGGGCGATGGTGAACAATAGGGGTGTTAGCTCCTCATTCCTATTTATATATAATTTCTTTGTATAAGAATTATAATAGAAATTTTCATCAGAATCCATTTGCCCTATATGCACGCCATTATAGTCGATATAATATGGCATACTACCGTCATATAAATAAATACGCAAATATTTCTTTTGTTTCCATATCTCATATTCTGGAGTCTTCCACTCTTGTGATAAAGATTCCAATTTATCAGAGTTGATGGTTCTCTTCAGATCTACACCTGATCTATTATAGAGGGAGTTGATTACCTCAATTTGATTCTCTCCAGTGAGAGGAAAATTCAAATTTCTATTGAAGCAAACAAAAGATAATCCCTGGTTAATGACGGAAGAGGATAGATCGTCAAGAAAGTATATTCTTTGATTTTCAATTAACAACCGGCGAAATTGAATTTCTTTTGATTCTCCGTCTCTAACTCCGACTTCGCGTAAATACTTGTGATTCCTTTCATCCAAATTGGCCCACTCTTCAATTGCTGGAAGAATAGATTCGGACTTAGAAATCATGATATCATTGAAGTACAATCCTTTAAAGAACTTACCTAAATGATAGGTGAAGGGAGAAGAACTAACCGTAACTTGGTTCTTACATAAGAAATCGAGAATTTCAAATATAAATTCATTGGTTTGCATTCCAAGATTTATATCGGGTACATATCGATTGTTCCACCCCATATTATACCGACGATAGAAAGAGACAAACAGAAACTGGATGCCATTACCTTTTGAATTCGGCCAAATTGGAAATTCTCTGTCAGGTAATGACAATAGTTTGTTTATCTCAATATAGACTTCATTAAGAGTTTTTGGATGAGTTTTTAATAGCTTATCAAATCCCTTAGAAACTTTAAATAATCGTCTAAGATCATGAATACCAATAGTATTATTGACATAAGCCGGCAGTAGTTTAACCAAAGGTATTCTTACACTCTTTTCAGAATTACCTTCGGTGTACTTGCATATAATGGCTTCGTCTATTGAGTATTCTGAGAATGATTTGCCTTTATATATGATTTTTTTAGCAAAATCAGAGGGATCGGGAAGAACTGCAATTGCAAGATTAATTGCCTTTGATTCAAATGAATCTTCTTCATAAACTATGTCGTCATTCAAACTAAACGCACTGATTCTATCAATGAATTTCGATTTCACCTTCTCAGACGCTTCAAAGACATTATCAATAAGTTTATTTAAGTCTGTATTTGACTGTGCCTCATTGATAAGTGTTATCAAGTAAACTTCACTGTCCGTTGTATTATATGATAATAGTTCAGATGGCGTTAGACCTAATATATTTCTATTCGCCCAGATTACTCTATCGAACTCATCATTTGAAGATATTAGATACTTCTGAATTTCGGCAACATTTTCTTCTGCTGAAATCATATAGTCAGCGAGGAAAGACGGGGCGGATTCCCTATACGACACCATTGAGGCTAAAGGTGTAGGAATTGACTTTACATTATTGAACAAAGGGAATGCACCTATTGATTTATCCCCAATCTTAGATAACCCATCTAGGTACTTTACTAGAAGCAATTTATCATTAACAGAAATGGGATAATCGAAAACCTTAATGTGACCATCGTTAGTTATACTTAAGATGTTTTCAGCTATGATGGATAGCTTTTGTGAGATTAGTTCAAATACCTCTTGGGCAGATTGTTGAAGATATATACTCAATATATTATCCTCGTCAATAATTAGTGTCTTTAACCCGATGGCATTTAGTATCTTCTCAATATATGAAACGCTAGATCTAAGAAAAACATAATTATTCGATGATTGTAATTGTTCGATAGAAACTAATCCTTCTTCAGCATTTACAATACGTAGTTGTTTTACAAAATCTTCATTAACGTCATTCTCCTTAAGCCAGATAAGCAGAGCATTCTGTGCGTCAGATTTCGTAGAATTTATCCAATCTTGTACAATAGTTAAGTTTTCTGCCATTGCTTCCATGACAGCTTCAACATCAACTTGATGAATTCCAAAAATCGCATTACTTAGGATTGATGCATCAATCGAACCCAAAGGCTGACGCTTTCCATTGTTATACAACGCGTAAAATAATTCTGATGAAACATCTTCAGTAATGCCGGACTTGTCAATTATTAATTCTTGAGTCGTAACTTTAGTCCCAAGGTCGTTGATAACAAAGGGAATGTTAAGAAGAGATTCCTCATATCCACGATTAAATGCCCGGCTCAGTTTTTCCGTTTCTTGATTAGCTTCATCAAACGGATTCGCAAGCAGAAGATTCAAATAATTCTTCTGCGAGGCCGAAGCAACATTACAAACCGCATGTACTAACTGACGGCCCATATGATAGAATAGAAATTCATTCCATGGACTATCCGACTTCACACCTTCCCTATCCGAATGTAAATCAAAGTCTGCATTAACATAAAGGGGAAGTTTGAACCTTTGTTCATTCATCGGCAAGTACGAATAGAAACAAGAATCCAGATTATTAGAAGTTGCATCAATAGGGTGGATGACTCCTCCCTCATCTATCTTGATCGCAAAACTAATTTCAATAGAATCGGCTGAAGCCAATCTATCAGGGATATCATTTATCTCCGATTGTATTTTGCCTTGTTCATCAATATGAACTAAAACAGTTTCTTCTAAGCCGGCGCTATTGGTTTTTATTAACGTGAGTTCGGGATAACGACAGCCAACTTGGCAACATCACAATGAGGCA
>ENA-ORRE01001190-ORRE01001190.1-human-gut-metagenome-genome-assembly--contig:-NODE-1190-length-17948-cov-5.199016_pt1 | contig 17948 bp, 19 predicted proteins | sample MGYA00242171_ERZ509126 | MGnify/ENA primary metagenome ERZ509126 (study PRJEB26280, sample SAMEA2338648) | human gut metagenome | biome: human gut; feature: human-associated habitat; material: faeces... | reverse complement strand
TATCAATCAGCGTGCTTATTTTCAACGGATTAGTTACAATTTTAACGAAGTATTAAAGAAATAAAAATAACTAAAAAAGCTTATGTTATGCAATTTAATCCTTGGAACTGCAAGTCACCTCAATCTTTGATTCAAGATTTTTTCCAGCAATTAAATGATACAGTCGCCCGTTTATATAAACCATTAGAAAAATCCATATCTTCCTATGCATATGCATTAACCCAAATGGTTATCAATTCAAATATTGACTTGTTTTTTAAATTACTCTTGACTCCTAACGAAAAATCTTTAGCAGAATTAAAGAAAGATGTAGACAACGGATTAAAACATTTAAATAAACCTATTGTAATAGTGATTGATGACATTGATAGGCTTGAAAAAGAAGAATTGTTTGAAACACTAAGACTTATTCGAAATACAGGAAACTTCTCAAATTTAACATATGTGGTTGTTTACGATGAGAAATATGTAACACAACAACTTACAAATAAAGGTATTTATGATGGAAAACTATTTTTAGAAAAAATTTTTCCTGCACAAGTTGCGTTACCCAAAGTGGATTTAACAGATGTTTATGACGTATTTAAAAGCGAACTTCGCTCAATGGTTAAACATTCAGATTGGATAAACTCCTGTTTTGATCAGCTCAAACCAATTGAAATAACAAATATAAAGCGAGCACTCTATACATTCAGAAGAGCAAAACATTTTGCTAGGCAATTATCCATGTCTGCAATTTTCCTCTATGACAATTTAGGGCTCCAGAATTTTTCACTACATGATTTACTTTTTATTGAATTGTTACATTATCTTTCTCCTGCTTTATATGATATTTTAACAAATAATCCCAAGTATTTTTTATCTTCCAAAGGCCATAAAAATAATAGATTCCATTATATTATCTCCGCTGAAGGGAAACATAATTTAGACCAGTTTTTAACAAATAAACCAGAAGAGAAATTTAAGGATGCAATCATATCCATTTTTGAATTACTTTTCAATGACACCCAAAAGATTTCCCCCAATAGCATAAAGTGGACGGACAAATATATTAACTATATATGTTTTGGTATACCTAAAAACAAAGTCTCTGATTTAGAGTTTTCAGCAATGATTAATTCGGTGACAGAAGAATGGGACACAAATGGTATGCGCTCAATCATCCAAAGTTGGTGCTTGTCTAAATCCAATCCAAAAGACATCAAATCCATATATGATCAATTTGCCAAGTATCATGTAAACCCTAATTCTAAGAAAGAAATTATCCAATTTTTACATGCACTCTTTTATTGGTTTGAATTTATTCCTCAATCTAACAATAAATTAATTTTAAATGAAATGTCTAAAGCCTTTTACAAATCAAAATATAAAGATTCAGAACATGAATCTTTACGAAATTTAATTTTGGGAAAAATGAATGGTCTTATTAAAAAGAACATGCATGAAAAAGTAGCAAACTTATGCAATCAACTATATCCTATATCACAAAAAAAAGAATCACTACTATCAACTAACGAGCTAAAGCAATTATTAAATACTAATATTATTCATTTGTTGAAATCTAAATATTGGGATGCAATAAATCTCATAACTGAAGACGGGAATAAACTCAATAAAGTTTTTACCATGTCTACATTAACAATCAATGTTGAGGGAAAAAATTCTATTTATGAAAATCCTACAGTTGAAAATGTTATCACTTTGTTTGCATCAAAATCTCAAAAGAGCACTAATATCCGACAATTAGAACAAGAATTTAGAAACCTCTTATACAGTGGAACAATTATGGGGCCAAGAACTGATCTTCAAAAAAACAAATTAGATAAACTTTTTGGGACAAATAATTCTATTGAATATTTAAAACGTTTTAGATCTGAATGTTTTATAAATAGTTGAGATGTTCATTAAAAAAACGCCAAAATCTAATAAATAATAGAATCAGACAAAGCGTAACCCAACACACATGTCCAAATATCAAATCGACCAAAATGAAAAAGATTCAACGAAGTGAACAATTTCGCTGAATTACTCGTATCTTTGTAGAAGATTTGAGCATTGAAACGGCTGGCTCTATCGGAAGAATAAATTATTGACGAGAATATGAAAAAATGGCTTTTACTTGCAGTTCTGTTTATTGCGGTGGCATCTGTACCGACAGAGGCCCAAAACCGCTATGAATGGAAGCAAGCCACTGCCCAACAGCAGATGCGAAGCCTCAACAACCCACGAAACACCGACGGCGTAGAACTCTATTCGTCGAACGGAAAACTCGTCATCAAAACTCCCGTAAAGACTACGGTGCGCGTGCTGACCATTCTCGGACAAACCATTTCGCAGGCGGTTGTCGAGCCGGGAACATTTGAACTCAACCTTAACACTCACGGCATTTTCATCGTGAAAATCGGCGACTACACGCTGAGAGTTGCCCTCTAACCTCTCCCCCTATTTTCAGAAAAAAGAAACACCGAAATGAATCAATCATTCCGGTGCATCAGCATGTGTTCTATCTCTTTGTCCATACGCGGCACGCGCATCAGCTTAAAGCTTGCTAGGTCGGGATGGAATGCCACAAGGTGCATATTCCCGATACGCAGTCCGTAGTTGTGTTCCAATATGTAGCGGTACAGGTTCTGCTGTAGGCAATAGTGGTTGTACGACGTATCCTCGAGGTGTTCCAAGCCTTTCCAACCCCGCTGCCAGCGGTTCGTGTCAGGCAGCTTCGCGCTGCGCTTCCAGTCGTAAATGTCGAAGCATTCACCGTTGCGGCACACAAGGTCGATGGTTCCTGCCACGCCCTGCTCCTCGTCAAACACCCGCCATTCCACACGGAAAGGATTCAGCTCCACGCTGTCGAGAAAACGCCGGAACTGCGCCATTTCGTAGCTGATGTCGAACTCCTCGTCCACCTGAAGATATTGTCCACGATAGGAAAAATCGTAGCGCATTTCCTGCTCCCGCTTCAGGAAGAAGTTCTCAATCTGTGTGTGCATATGGGTTCCCACCTCGCTTGCCGCATGACCTTTCACATCCCATTCCTCTTTCACGAGGCCCTGCTCCACATTGCGGTCGCGCGCCTTCTTTGCCGACCAGTATTCGCAGTCGAATGGCTTGAAAAAATGGCTTATCACCGCGCTGACAGGTGTCAGGCATGCACCGTTGTCGAGCGTGTACTGATGCAGCTCTTCATCAAAGAAAATGCGAGAATCGTTGCTAAAGCAATTCTCGCTGTTGTCGATATTGAAAGGAATGTACGGTTTACCTGACATCGGCATCCTCCTTTCCTTCCTCTTCCGTTTCGCGGTTGTCAGCATCGGGGAGCAGTTCAAACGTGTAGAGCTCCCCTTCGTTGTTTTCGAGCGATTCCTCGCTCAGGACAACCATGTCGTTTTTATTCTTGTGATTGTATAACAGTCCCATTCGTTTATTTTGATTTATTCGTACAACGGTGGATGAAATGCACAATCTCACCCAACCACAACACAACCGACGACGCTCCGAACAGAATCAGCCAATCCTGCCATTTCAAAGGCACTACGCTGAACATCTGGCCTCCGAATGTCACGATAAGCACCTGTCCGACAAGAATGACGAGTATCGTCATAAAGAACACCTTGCTTTCACGAATCTTCTGGAAGCTGGAGTGTCCGCTTTCGAAGGATTTGGCGTTGAACAGGTTCCAGAACTGGAGGAACACGAAGAACGTGAAGAACACCGTCAAATCGTAAGGCGATACCGAAGCGTGAACCGGGTCAAACTTGAAATAGTTGGCAAAGAACTCGCTGAGCGTAAAGGCCGACAATTCGGTCTCCGGGCTGTATTTCAAATACTGGAGGAAGCCGAAAAGCACGAATACGAACACGGCACTCACACCGATGATAAACCATTTCATCGGACGGTTGATGATAAAATCCGTCATCTTGCGCGGCTTGTTCTTCATCACTTCCATGCTCGGCGGCAACGATGCCAGCGAAAGGGCGGCAAATGTATCCATAATCAGGTTCACCCACAGCATCTGTGTCACCGTCAGCGGAGAGTCCTGACCCGTAAACGCACCAATCAGCACAATCATACATGCCACGAGGTTCACCGTAAGCTGGAAGAGGATAAACCGCTGGATATTCTGATAGAGCGAACGTCCCCACATCACGGCACGCGTGATGCTCGCAAACGAGTTGTCCATAATCGTGATGTCGCTCGCTTCCTTCGCTACCGAAGTACCGTCGCCCATCGACAGTCCGACCTGCGCAGCATTCAATGCCGGAGCGTCGTTCGTACCGTCGCCCGTCACAGCCACCACTTCTCCCTGCTGCTGAAGCAAGGAAACGAGGCGCGACTTGTCGGTTGGACGTGCACGCGACATGATTTTTATCTTCAAAGCGGCCTTGGCGGCATCCTCATCGGAAAGGGCTGCAAAATCCGGCCCTGAAATATGGTTCTCGTCAGTATCAACGGCATCGTTCCACAAACCGATCTGACGGCCGATTTCCTTGGCTGTACCCGGAGTGTCGCCCGTCACAATCTTAATCTTAATACCGGCATTCAAGCTTTCCTTAATGGCATCAGGCACATCGGCACGCACCGGGTCGGAAATTGCCACAATGCCCATGAATGTCAAGTTGTCGGCCACCACCTTGTCGTCGGCAATCGCCTTGCCGTCGACCACCTGATAGGCAAAGCCCAGCGTACGCATGGCCTTCTGCTGATAGGCGAGCAACTGCTCTTTCAAGCCTTCTTTTGTCACGCCGTTCTTGAAGTTACGGCACATTTCCATGACAATTTCAGGCGCACCCTTCACATACAGCACACGTTTGCCCTGCACCGGACTGTCGACAACCGTAGCCATATACTTGCGCATGGTGGAGAACGGAAGCTGTTCAACAACCTTCGCACCTTCGCGCAACGGCATATAGTCGATTTTCTGTTCGTCCATCCACAGAAGCAACGCGCCCTCGGTAGGATTACCCAACACGGTAGCCTTTTCGCCGCTATGGTCGAGGAAGGCTGTCGAATTGACCGCTATGGCTTCGGCAATTGTCTTGCCGGTAGTGTCGTCGCCCAGCAACTGCGATTCGCCCAGTTCGCTGAACTGAGTCTGATAAATACGCATCTGGTTCTGTGTCAGCGTACCCGTCTTGTCCGTACAGATGACCGTAGTCGCGCCCATTGTCTCGCAGGCGTGCATCTTGCGCACAAGGTTGTTGGTGGCAAGCATACGGCGCATGCTCAAGGCAAGGCTCAACGTTACGCTCATCGGCAAGCCTTCCGGAACGGACACTACCACCAGCGTAACGGCAAGCATGATGGTGGTCAGCGTATAGTCGATAAAATGAATGGCATCGAATGCCACGCTGTAGTCGTAAATCAGCATACGGCCGATAAGAATCAGCGCACCGATGGTGTAGCTTGCATACGAAACCAGTCGTCCGAGGCGTTCAAACTGCAACGTAAGCGGCGTTTTTACACCATTGTCAATCTGTGCAGCCACATACACCTTTCCGTATTCCGTAGCGTCGCCCACAGCCTCAACGCGCATCACGCCGTGACCTTCCGTCACAGTTGTGCCACGCATCGCCTTGTTCGACGGATAAGTGGCATCCTTGCTGAATTCTTCGGGGATATGGGTTTTCTTGATGACCGGCTCTCCCGTCAGCGTACTTTCGTTGATGCTCAACGAGACGGTTTCGAGCAGCGTACCGTCGGCCGGTACCTCGTTTCCGGTTTCAAGCATGACGATATCGCCCACCACAATGTCCTTACGCGGCACCTGTGTCATGTTGCCGTTGCGCATCACGGTCACAGGAATATCGTCGTTCACCTGATTCAGCATTTCGAATTTCTTGTTGGCGTTCAGTTCCAGCGCAAAGCTGATGACCGTAGCCAGCAGGATGGCAATCAGAATGCCAATCGGCTCAAAAAAGGCGTGCATGCCCTCGCCGAGCCCGAACGCTTCATAGCTGGCAATGCCCACAGAAAGGCACAAGGCTACGAGCAGAATTTTTATTAAAGGGTCGTTGAATTTTTCAAGGAACTGCGACCACACGGAAGCCTTCTCCGGCGGTGTCAGAATGTTCAACCCATGCTTTTCCCGACTTTCCAGGACTTCCCTATCGGTCAAACCTTTCATGTTGTCTGTTTTCATAAACTGTCTTTTTCTGTATTCCGAATAGTTTCCTAATTATTAAATCTCAACTGACGTCCGTTTGTTCCGCGAATCACCGTGCCCTGGTCATAAACCAGATTTCCGTTCACGTAGGTCTGACGTACGGAATTGTGGAACGTATATCCTTCGAACGGCGACCATCCGCATTTCGACAGAATGTTTTCTGCACGGACAGTATAAGGCACATTACGGTCAACCACTACCAGGTCAGCAAAATATCCGGCACGCAGGTAGCCGCGACGGTTGATGTGATACAAATCGGCCGGTGCATGGCACATCTTGTCCACCACCGTCTCCACCGTAAACACATTCTGCTTCGCCATTTCCAACATTGCCAACAGCGAATGCTGTACCAGCGGTCCGCCGGATGCGGCCTTCAGGCAGCTTCCCTGCTTTTCCGACAGCAGATGTGGAGCATGGTCGGTGGCCACAATGTCGATATAGCCCTGATTCAAGCCGTTGCGCAGAGCCGCACGGTCGTCCCAGGTCTTGACGGCAGGATTCCATTTGATAAGGTTGCCGTATTTTTCATAATCACTGTCGGTGAACCACAGATGGTGGACGCACACTTCTGCCGTGATGCGCTTCTCGTTCAACGGCTCGTTGCCGAAAAGTTCCAGTTCACGCGCCGTAGAAAGGTGCAGCACGTGCAGGCGCGTGTTGTATTTATGCGCCATTTCCACCGCCCGTGCCGTCGACTTGTAGCACACTTCCGTGCTGCGAATCAACTGGTGGTACTGAATCGGAAGGTCTTCGCCAAACTTACTGACATAGAAATCACGGTTGCGGCGTATCAGCATTTCGTCCTCCGAATGGATGGCAATCAAGGCCGGCACTTCCGAGAAGATACCTTTCAGCGTGTTTTTGTCGTTCACCAGCATATTTCCGGTCGAAGCACCCAAAAAGAGCTTCACGCCGGGGGTAAACGTATAGTCGATGCTGAGCAATGTGTTCAGGTTGTCGTTCGTCGCCCCGATGAAAAAACCGTAATTGGCAAGCGACACTTCCGAAGCCCGCTGCCATTTGGCCTGCAAGGCGTCGATGGTGGTAGTCGGAGGCTGTGTGTTCGGCATGTCCATAAAGGAGGTGACACCGCCTGCAACAGCTGCGGCCGACTCCGTTTCGATGTCCGCCTTGTGGGTCAGTCCCGGGTCACGGAAATGCACCTGATCGTCGATGACACCCGGAAAAATCCAGGCGCCGTCAACATCAATGCGTTCGTCGCACCCTGCAAGCAACTCAACTGTAGGCGCACCCTTGCCTACCTTCTCAATTGTATTCCCATCAATAACAACGTAGCCGGTCCATGAACTTCCTTCATTGACTAGCTCGCCGTTATACAAAATTTTTCTTGACATAAAAAATAATGCAATTCTTAGTTACTGTTTCTGCTATGGCTTCGGATATTTTCGGAACCAACTGCCCACCTTCAGCTTGATGACACCGAAGACAGCCTCACCGAATATGCTGGAATTCATCTTGCTCGTACCCAACACACGGTTGACAAACACGATAGGCACTTCCACAATCTTGAAGCCCATCTTGTAGGCCGTAAACTTCATTTCAATCTGGAAAGCATAGCCCTTGAACTGAATCTTGTCGAGCTCCATCGTCTCCAGCACCCTGCGGCGGTAGCAAACAAAACCGGCAGTCGTGTCGCGGACCGGCAAGCCGGTGACGATGCGCACATAGGCCGAAGCATAATAGGACATCAGCACACGCCCCATCGGCCAGTTGACCACATTCACGCCCGAGATGTAGCGGGAACCGATGGCCACGTCCGCCCCATTCAGGCAGGCTTCACGCAGCTCTATCAGTTTCTTGGGCGGATGCGAAAAGTCGGCATCCATCTCAATAATGAAGTCATATTTCTGTTCCACGCTCCATTTGAAGCCCGTAATATAGGCCGTACCCAAGCCCAGCTTGCCTTTGCGTTCGAGCAAATGCAGTCTGCCCGGATTTTCTTTCTGGAGTTCCTTGACGATTGCCGCCGTTCCGTCGGGCGAATTGTCGTCGATAATCAGAACATCAAACTGGTGCGGCAATGCGAACACCGCAGCGATAATGTCTCTAATGTTTTCTTTTTCGTTGTATGTGGGAATGATTACCACACTATCCGATTTCTTGACTTCTGACATAGCATTCTATTTGTCTAATGCAAAGATAATACTTTTACTGAAAAAGCCTCGTTTTTATATTGAAATTGTTAATATGTTTCCAGTATTTCAACTTCAAAATAATTCCTTCAACAAAGCAAACAATCGTTTTTTTGATAACATTTATTTTAGTACATTTGTCAGCATAATACCATCAAATTCAAAATTAGAAATAGTTGCTATGACTACATATCAATTCGACACATCCCAACCATACGTATTACACACAAGCAACAAAGGCTCATTCTACTATTTACTGTTTGCGGCTCTCTTTTTCATTTGCGGATTACTGGAGCCCAATTTCGGTATGTTGTTTATCATTTTATCAATAGTGCTGGCTTATTACGGAGAAAAAAAGACATGCCTCTCCAAATAGACCGTAATGGCATAACTCCATTTGAAGAAAAGACTATCCTTTGGCAAAATATCAGCCGATGTTATTATCATACCACCGGTCTTAATGCTTATCACACATATTATCTGATAGTTGTTACGAAAGGCAACGATACAATCCAAATAAGACTCAACGACTACTCTTACAACGGAAAAGAACTGGCAGATGCCATTGACTCCTATGCCGGCAGGAAAATTTTCGGACAAACAAAAGAAGACCAAATAAAAGAGATAAAAGGGCTCTTGATAGCATTGGTATGTGTCATAGCATTTGTTTCGTTCATAATACTGATGTTATCCCTTTCGCAAGGGGAATGACATTTTTGCAGCAACTTTGTTGTCCAAAACAAAAGCACTTCATAATAAACATTGACACACATCCACTTACATTACATCATCTATATAAAGTATGCCCTATAAACTCATACATTCTATCCAGCGTTTACAGGGCATAAACAAAGTACACATCACAGATCCAAGCCCATGATATAGTCATTCATGTAGAAGCCTCCGCCTATCGGGAAATCACCTTCATCCACTTTCCGCATACCCATGCGGCAGTAAAAGTCATAAGCCTTGTTCTGGCGGTTAACATTCAACTGCATGCGACGGGCTTCCGGACACATGCGCTTCACCTCTGCCACTGCCGTGGAAAACAACTGCCGTCCGATTCCCTCACCCTGCCGTTCGGGCAGCACATAAAGTTTCTGCAGATGATAGACATCTTTCCCCTCCTGCTGTATAGAAACATAACCTACAGGAACACCATCGCCATCGTAAGCAATATAAAAGACATGGCCTTCCTCCATCTGCCGGACAAGACTTTCGGCAGAGTACATCCATTCCATCATATAGTCAATCTGACGTTCCGACAAGATGTCGGAATAAGTGGCGGGGAAGGCCATTTCCGCCACCTTGCGGACCGTAGTCCAATCATCAGCCGTAGCACGTCGAATCGTAATCATATCTTTAAAAACTACGTTATTCTCAATTTGTTGCAGACGCTGTCTTAAATTTTATAAAATACATTTTTAAAAGTTTTCTTTATAGTCATTGCCATATTAAACTTTTTTTGTAAATTGCACCAAAATATAACCTATATTTCAATCAGACAAATATATACCACTATGAGAAAAACATATTTTTTATTAGTATTTTCTTTTATCTTATCATCTTGCAGTACATATAATGCAAACACGAATACAGGTTCTTCTCTAACCCATTTATATCTTAGAATATTCCAAACATTAAACGAACATGAAGCACTTGCTTTCACACGTTCATATGATGTTGTAAAGATTATTACCGATTCCGACATTTATTTCGATGACAAAAAAGTATACGGAGACTTTAAACTTGTTGACACGTATAATTACACCACAATCAAAGGTGTTAAAAAAACAGTACCAGTCTACAAGTGTATGGGAGAATCATCATATAGTTTCTACAACTATTATGGGCAACAAAAAAAATTATCAGTAAAAATTTTCCAAACACTAGATGAACACGAAGCATTAGCCCTTACAGGCAACAATCAAGTTGTAAAATTAGAAACTTCTTCCGAAGTGTATTATGATGGCAAAAAAGTAACAGGTAAATTTTGCCTTTCGGGCATTTATCAATATACAACAACAGACACTGTTCAAAAAACTGTCCCTGTATACATACGAGCAGAAGAATATACTCAATACGAATAAAAATTCTTTCTATTTTTGCTTACTTTTCTTACTATTAGACGCTATCTTAAATTATGCAAAATACAAATTTTCAACATTTTATTTGCTTTTCATAAATATAATCCATACCTTTGCAATATCAACATATTCAAAAAAGCGAAGAGGGGTCTCGATCATCCGGTGATGGAGATTCTTTTTCTTTTTACTAACTTTTTAAAACCAAATTTTTATTCCAACTATGGCTATAACTTATATGACCAAAGAAGGGTACGACAAGAAAATGAAAGAAATCGCATACCTTGAAAGCGTAGAGCGACCCAAAATATCTGCAGCTATCGCCGAAGCACGCGACAAGGGCGACCTTTCTGAAAATTCAGAGTACGACGCAGCTAAAGAAGCACAAGGTATGCTCGAAATGAAGATTTCCCAACTCAAGGACATGCTTGCCAACGCACGCATCATTGACGAGGGTAAATTGAACACAGATGAAGTACAAATCATGAACACCGTTACTATCAAAAACACTAAGAACGGTGCCACAATGAAATATACTATCGTTGCCGACTCTGAAGCCAACCTCAAGGAAATGAAAATTGCTTCCAGCACGCCGATTGCAAAAGGCTTGCTTGGCAAGAAAGTAGGCGAGGTGGCTGAAATCAAGGTTCCGCAAGGAGTGATGACTTTTGAAATCGTGAAAATCGAGATTTAATTCTACATACAGCTATGGCTACTATTTTCAGTAAAATCATCGCAGGCGAAATTCCCTGCTACAAAGTGGGCGAAGACGAAAAGAACTTTGCTTTTCTCGACATCAGCCCGGTGAACAAAGGACACGTTCTCGTAGTGCCGAAAACTGAAAACGACTATATTTTCAATCTTTCGGAAGAGGACTTCATTTCACTCAACCTTTTTGCACGCCGCGTGGCAAAAGCAATGGAGAAAGCCATTGAATGCAAGCGTATCGGTGTGACAGTCATCGGTTTGGAAGTGCCGCACGCACATATCCACCTCATTCCAATCATCGAGGAAAAGGACATGTATTTCAACAAACCGAAAATGTCGCTGCCGGCAGAAGAAATGCAACGCATTGCCGACGCTATCGCCAAAGAACTGAAATAGTTTTCGGTCCAGAAAATAAACCTCGGGGCTGCCTCTGAAACCAATCAGAAGCAGCCCCGTTTTTTTGACGGGCAGCAAAGATTTTTATACCTTTGCCGGAAATTTTCATTTTTCTATCTCTGACGACTATGAGCACTAAAACGAAAGGCTATATGCTTGGAGCCATTGCGGCGGCAACCTACGGAATGAACCCTCTGTTCACCCTCCCCCTCTATCAGGACGGGATGGACCCCTACTCCGTTCTTTTCTTCCGTTATTTGTTTTCAATTCCCATTCTCGGCATTATGATTGTCAGCCGCGGACGTAATTTCCGTATCCAGCGGAAAGAACTCGGCGCAACGGCCATTATGGGTATTTTGGCGGCACTTTCGTCACTGATGCTGTTTGTCAGCTACAAATACATGGCAGCCGGCATAGCATCGAGCATTCTGTTCGTCTATCCAATCATGGTGGCACTCATCATGGCAATAGGATTTAAAGAGAAACTCACCGTGCAGACCATACTCTGCACAATGCTTGCCCTGTTAGGCATATCGCTCCTCTACCAAAGCGAAGACGGTGGCGATCCCCTTAACATGACCGGCATGGCGCTTGTCATGGGCTCGGCACTGTCGTATGCCATCTATATTGTTGGTGTCAACCGTCCGATACTCCGCAACGTGGCCACTGTAAAGCTCACGTTCTATGTCATTTCATTCGGACTTCTCGTATTTATTGTCGGTACAAGATTCTGCACGGATCTGATGGTGCCCTTCCGCTGGCAGCACTGGGTCAATCTTTTTGCTCTCGCCCTTTTCCCCACTGCCATCTCATTCCTCTGTACCACCATTGCCGCACAATATATCGGCTCAACTCCCACTGCCATATTGGGGGCACTCGAGCCTGTCACGGCCGTATTCTTCGGTGTCACACTTTTCAATGAAACGATGAACGGACGCATAGCCCTCGGCATTCTGCTTATTCTGTTGGCAGTGACAATGGTTATTGCCGGCGGCAAAATCACCACTCAAATGGTGCGTTTCCGCAAACTGTTCCCAAGAATAATCAAGCACAAATAGCATAGGAAAATCCAGTCTTCAACGTTATTTCTTTTGCTGCTTCAATATGACAAGCAACACGGCAAAAAGAATAAGAACAATTCCTACTGCCGTATGCCATGAGAATGTTTCGCCAAATACGAATATACCGATAACCACAGCCGTAAGCGGCTCCATGGCCCCCATAATGGAAGCCAAAGTCGGACCAGCCAGCTTTATGCCCTGCACCAGTGAAATGTTCGAAATGGCGGTTGCCACAAGTCCCAGTCCGGCAATGTAAAGCCAAATATGCGGGTCGGTTTCAATGCGTATACCACCGGTGAAAAATCCGCCGATAATAAACAATACGGCCCCGATACCCATAACGGAGCAAGTCAGAGGAACGGACGGAATATTGACGGCACGTGTACGCCGCACGCCTACGATATATCCTGCGTATGAAAAGACTGAAATTGTCGACATCACGATGCCCAATACGGTATCACCGCCTCCCGAAGATTCTATATTTCCGGTTGACAGGAACACAGCACCTATAATCGATATGACAATGGCCGAAATAATGGTTTTCGACTTCGGCTCCTTGAACACGAACATCATCGTGAGAGCCACAGCCAGAGGATACATGAAGTGGATAACGGAAAGCCACTCCGCTTGCTATGTTCTGGTAGGCAACGACCAGCGAAAAGGATGTGGTGGCACGAAACAGACTCAGACAAAACACCGTCCGAAAATCGCGCCATGACATCCGGAACTTGACACCGCTGAACACTCCCACCAAAAACAGAAACAGGGAAGCCACTCCCCAACGGTAGGACAACGCCTCGAATGTCGAGTAGCCGGCCATAATCAATGAAATAGTGAAAAAAGGAGCCAGACCGAAAGTCGATGACGACAACGCGGCAAACAATATACCTTTTATTTTATCCACAACTCTATTCTCCTATTCTTGTTCTGTAATTTTTCTTATAACCCGACAGGGATTGCCGACAGCAAGGACTCCTGACGGCAAACTGCGGTTCACGACACTTCCCGCTCCGACAACGGTGTTGTCGCCAATCGTCACACCGGGAAGAATGGAAACTCCGGCGCCAATCCAGACATTATTGCCAATCGTTATCGGATAGGCATATTCCAGCCCGCTGTTGCGCTGCTCCACGTCCAACGGATGGCCCGCCGTATAAATACCCACATTCGGGGCAATGAACACGTTATTCCCGATTTTCACTTTTGCGCCGTCGAGAATCACGAGGTTCACGTTTGAAAAGAAATTGTCGCCTATTTCAATGTTGTAGCCGTAATCGCAATGAAACGGTGAAAGCACCGTAGCGTTGGCTCCGACATGAATCAGTTCTCTCAACGCCTGCTCCCGTTTCTCCTTTTCCCAAGGCGGAAGCTGGTTGAACGAATACAGCCGGCAACGGGTTTCATACATTTCCCGCTGCAACGTGATGTCGTTGTTCGCGTCATAGAGTCTGCCTGCAGCAGCCTTTTCTTTTTCTGTTTCCATAGCACTCGAATTTCCGGGTAAAATTAAACAATAGAAAAGGCACCGCAAAATGCCGTGCCTCTTATTTTTTATGTTTAAAAGCAATGCTAATCCTCCAGCATATACTGTATTGTCGTCACTACCCGCACATTCTTGATGTAGGGTGTATTCTGGTCACGGTCAGATATGGAAAACTGTCCCTGATTGGCTGTCTTGATTTTTCCAAGTTTGCTTTCCGAATCATTCGCAAACTGCTCTGCAGCCTTACGCGCATTTTGCGTGGCTTCCTTTATCATCTCCGGCTTGATGTCGTTCAAACCCGTGTATTCAAATTGGATGCTCGGATAGCTGTAGTTGCTGAACGTCACCGGCACACCTTTCTGAATGAGTGTAGTCTGTTCTTTCAACAATTCCAGCACCGTATCCACTTTCTTTGTATTGACTGTCACGATAGAAGAAATACGGTAACGGTAAGGCGAACGTTCGGTCGTGTAAGAATCGGCCTCCAAGTCTGTCACATCGACACTTGTCGTTATTTCCGACATTTCAATGCCCTTGCCCGTCAGCATGTCAACCACTACCTTGTTTTTGGCATTGACACTGTTGTAGAGCGACGGCAAGTCATTGCCAAGCTCCTTGAACACAATCGGCCAGATAACCTTGTCGGCCTTCACCTCCTTTTCGGCAAGACCTTTCACTGTCACCACTCGGGAATTTTCCGTAAAACCGGCAATACCACTTTTAATAAAAAATCCCAATACCATAATACCTACGGCTATAATAGCCGACGATACATACCATTTCTTGTTATCCATAACATATTTGATTAAAAGCATAAGCAATTTAACTATATGACAAACAAGACGATAAAAAGTTTAATCTGCACGATAATAATCCTGCAGATACAACCGGGCAAAGAAATCCCAGTCGGACTGCATCAGCGCCCCGCCTTTTGCACCTGTTGGATAGGCCGCATCCGGAAGCATTCCGTGAGCAAACAGATATTTCAGCAAATCTATCGGACAAACGCCCTGTTCCATCACCAGCCGATGTGCTTCCCGTCGGGCAATTTCGCCGTTATACAACGGATTGTCAGGATGCTGGATAAAGGCAGCAATGTCGTGCGCCACAATCAGGCCCTTTTCAGGGTCGGCAAAAAGGACAAAATTGCCGAAATCCTTCATCTGAGGCAAATGTCCACCTTCGCTGACACCCCACTCCATTTTTTCACTCAAGAACTTTTCGAGCGCCTCATAACTGTCGCAGAATGCGATATTCTTACCGCCTGTGGCCCGTGTCAGGGCATCAAAATACTTATGGTTCTGTCCTGCCGTCTTTGCCTTTTCTTTTGGAAGACGGTTGTCTATCATCAGCCGCATCCATTCCTCCACATAGAGAGCAAGCGGACCGGTCGGTTTTTCAAAAGTCGTGCTCAGGCGTTTCTCGTCGGTCAACGTTTCCGCTATGCTCAGTTCATCGTCCTCCGACACTTCCGGCTCATATGTGAATTTGCTCGTCGGACGAAGGAAATAACTGTTCCAGAACAGCCATCCCGACAAACGGAATATATCGGCCACCTGTTCACGGTCGTCAAGGTCGACCTCCGAAAATTCCCTGAACTTTTCCGGTGCAGGAGCATCGGCATAAAGGAAATCAAACAATTTGAACACCTGCCGCGCCAGCCGCAACAAATCGCTGTCGAAAGGCGACACCAAACCTTGAAATCCCAACTGCGACTCTAAAGAGTACCAGATGACAAACTGCAAATCTTCAAGATTCAGTTCAAAATCCACATAATTTTCCGGCTCATCATAAAAAGGCAACGGCTTCTGATATTCTTTACGACAAAACTGCACAAACGAACGCCATATGCCAAAATCGGCTACGACATCCTGATAGTATGACACAAGTGCCACAATAACGCCTTTTCGAATATCTTCATCAATTTCGGGAAAAACGCCCATGCTTTTCCACATTTTGTCGACATATTGTGCCAACATCAAATAATACTCATCCGTCGAATTCTCAATTTCACTCTCCGGTTGCCATTTCTGTATATCATCAAGAGTTATTTCCATACCTTTATTTTTTCTACAAATTTAAATAAAGACAGGAGCTGCAACAAGTAAAAAAACAATTTTCTAACCTGACATTGCCGTTCAAACACCTCTATACAGTAAACAAAAAACAATATAATTTTTTATATTTTTATCAACAATCTATAGTTTATTTGACAAAAAAACTATACCTTTGATAACAATAGCCAAGAATATTTTGACAAATAACAAAATTTTAAGGCAATTATAACTATTCAATTAAAATTTAGCGACTATGAAAAAAATTCTTTTGTTGGTCATTTTAAGCATTTCTGCTTTCGCAGCTAATGCAGGAGGGGTAAGATCCCTGGACATGAAAGCAAACTTGCGCCATGATTTCGGACTCGGCTTAGGCGTTACTTTCGAACTTCCTAAAAACTTTGAAATTGCTCCGTCATTAAACTTCTACTTCAACGACGGAAACATGCTCACTACAGACCTGGATTTCCGCTACCGTTTTGAACTGCCTAAAAACTTCAGTCTGTATCCAGTTCTTGGCTTGGTTTACTTCCATGCTCATGACTACAACCACATCGGTATGAACATCGGAGCTGGATTTGCCTATGACATTAACTCACACTGGGCAGTCGGCATGGAACTCAAATATCAATATGTCGACGAGTGGGATGACGCTTATTTCTCACTGTGCGCAGCATACAAATTCTAATAGATTAGAAACTAAACATAAGGACGACCGGCAATTGAAGAACTGCCGGTCGTCTTTTATTTTTCCAACTTTCATATTTCCGGAACAGCCTGACATGAAAACTGCTTTTTCGTTTGCCACTCCGCACTCCTTTTCGTAACTTTGGGAAAAACTAATTTGATAAAAACATTCAGTTATTTCTATGGCTAAAATATGTATACTCGACGGATTCACGTCAAACCCCGGCGACCTGAGCTGGGATGAAATCGGCAAACTCGGCGAATGCGCCGTTTACGACCGTACAACCCCGGAACAGTTGGCAGAACGTGCCGGAGATGCAGATATCGTTCTTACCAACAAAGTGGTACTCGGACTGAAAGAAATCGGACAACTGCCGAAACTGAAATATATCGGCGTACTTGCTACCGGCTATAATGTAGTGGACCTGAAAGCGGCTACCGAACGCGGCATCGTTGTCACCAACATTCCTGCATACAGCACTGATTCTGTTGCACAAATGGTATTCGCCCACATTCTCAACATCACCCACCACATTGCGGAATACGCAGCCGAAGCAAGAGCGGGAAAATGGTCGCAATGTGCAGATTTCTGCTATTGCAACACCCCAATAATGGAACTTGCCGGAAAAACTATGGGTATCGTCGGACTGGGAAACACCGGTATGGCAACTGCAAAAATAGCCCTTGCCTTCGGAATGAAGGTAAAAGCGCTCACCTCCAAGACACCGGAATCGCTCCCAAAAGGCATTGAGCCGACTCCGCTTGACCGTCTGCTGACGGAAGCTGACGTTCTTAGCCTGCACTGCCCTCTTACCGACAACACTCGTCACTTTATCAACCGCGAAACTCTGAACAGGATGAAAAAGACAGCCATCCTTATCAATACCGGACGCGGACCGCTCGTCAACGAAGCGGATTTGGCGGAAGCACTCAATAACGGAACGATTGCAGCCGCCGGTGTAGATGTTCTTTCTACCGAGCCACCAGCAGCCGACAATCCGCTGCTTTCGGCACGCAACTGCTACATCACGCCCCACATTGCCTGGGCAACAAAAGAAGCCAGAAGCCGACTGATCCAAATTGCCGCCGAAAACATCCGCCAGTTCCTGGCCGGCGAACGCATACTGAACAGAATCAACTAACAGACTATACAAAAACA
>ENA-ORRE01001177-ORRE01001177.1-human-gut-metagenome-genome-assembly--contig:-NODE-1177-length-18098-cov-2.707366_pt1 | contig 18098 bp, 11 predicted proteins | sample MGYA00242171_ERZ509126 | MGnify/ENA primary metagenome ERZ509126 (study PRJEB26280, sample SAMEA2338648) | human gut metagenome | biome: human gut; feature: human-associated habitat; material: faeces... | reverse complement strand
CCGCAGTGAAAAAAACATTTATCGGAGAAAATACCACAGAAGTCTGTTTTTTGCCATCCATATAGACCGTTACGGGTTTGGCAAACCGGACGTGGCGGACGAATTCTTTTTCTTCGATCAATTGCTGATTTCGAATAATGTCGTAATTGATGAAGGAGCTGTCCGATTCGTAAGGTACGGCAAAGTATCCGACATTCATGGAAGTCACATTGTGAAAGAAATGGGACCCCAGCGAAGCGTCCAGGGGGAAATCCCTTAATCCTTGTTCGACGATAATCCTGGCTTTAGAAATATCCGACCACAATACAGGAATGCCGGTCAATTTGTCCCGTGTTCCCCAACGTCCCGGTCCGATCAGGATATAGGGGGTGTCGGTGGCTTTTAATTTTTCATTGAAAAATTTCACTTCTTCGGCCATCTGTTCGGTGCGCAAGCGGTCGAAATGTCGGGGATCGACATAAATCAGATCCTGAATGTCGGTGATTTTCCCGTTGCCCATTCCTTTGTCGGCCCGTAAGATCGCTTTACTCATATCGATATTTTCTTTGTCGATATCCATATGATATTCATTTTTGATCAGGGGTTTGATCTGCAGGACATAAAATTTCCATTCTTTGTTTTCCCGATTGACTGCAAATTCCATTTCGACGGGAGCTCCCATCGCCTGGGAGAAAATATCCAGCAGTATATCCAGGGTCGAAGCCAGAGGAATATAGTCGTATTGCAGTATGTCCGGAAAGTTGACAATCCGGGGGCCACGTACACTGAAATCGAAACCTATGCGGTCGTTCATAAAATCGTAGACCGAAGCACAATGCTGTAAATTACCGTCTTCTTCTATCGCTTTCAAGTCATAAGATCGGATAGCGGCATCTTCACCGTCTTTCACCAGATTGTAGATGGATCATGTCTATGGCATAAAAATATTTTTGCGAATCCCGGGCCATATCCTGGATAGAGGCCAGTTGCAATTTGGGATAACGGGGACAAAAACGATAGGTCTTTTCTCCCCCCACCACATATGCTCCAAGGCCCAGTGCTATGACTGCAAATCCATCTTCCGGTTTAATGTAAGAAAAAGGATAGAAGTTATAGGATTGGGCGACTCCACTGATGTTGGGATAATATTTTCCGTTGTATTCGTTTCCTACTACCTCCTGGAGGATTACCGCCATTTTTTCTTCTTCGATCATACAGTCGATCGCGTGAAAGTAAGCTCTCGAACTATCGGTGAATATCGATGAATACACCAGTTTTACGGCAGTTTCGAGATCGTCGATCCGGCGTTCGATATCGGGGTGGTTATTGGGAATCAAATACGTAGAATAAACACCTGCAAAAGGCTGACTGAGCGAATCTTCGAACAAACCGGACGAGCGTACGGCCAAGGGTTTACGCATCACTTCCAGGTAGGAGCGGAGCTTGTCCCTGAGTTTTTGAGATAAGGGAGCCGCTATGAAGGCCGCTTTCACTTCTTCGTAACTTTCATCACTATAAATAATCCGACTCAACCCATTGTTATCTATGAAGTTATCAAATTCATCCACACCGATGATCGCCGTTTTCGGAATTTCTATCTTTAGTTTCGGGATCAGCTTCTTAAAATCGACGTTTTCGATAAAATTGGACAGGAAAGCCATTCCCCGGCCTTTACCTCCGAAGGAACCTTTACCTAAACGGGTGATGTAACGGTTCGAATCGACTAATTTGGGGTTGTAATTGATGATCCGCCCTTTGATTTTTTTCAGTTCTGCCGCTTCGAATACCCGTAGGATGAATTGCCGCATTTCGGCCGGAGTAGGGAAATCTTCAAACCGGTATCTTTTCAGATGTTTCGCTAAAGTAATTTCCCGGTGGGCCATTAACCAGGTGGAAATACCGTTGCGAATGGAGTGGTATATCAAAGATTCATCCGGGATGCTCAGCAGTTTTTGTTTAAATTCTTCTATCGAAGTGGCTCTGTCGATCGGTTCTCCGTTTTTGTTCCGGAAAATAAAATCTCCGAATCCCAGATATCCTTTGATAAAATCCTGGATATCATGAGCCAGAGTCGGGGAATTTTTATTAATAAAAGCAGCATGCAACTCTTCTGCTTTTACTGTATTTTCTATCTCCTGGCTTTGAAGCATACAGGGAATATACGCTCCGGTTCGCTTGACATAGCGGATCAATTCGATTCCGGCTTCTTCATCTTCCTCTCCATTCCGTTTATAGCGCACATCCGATATGACTCCGATCAGATTTTCCCGGTAATGATCGATAACGTATACTGCCTCTTCATAGTTGGTTGCTAATATTACTTTCGGTCTTACCCTTATTTTCATCACAATACTCATATCGTTGTCCTGAGGTTCTGAGAAAATGAGTTCCTGAGTTTGTGTCATGACCTCAGTATAAAGTAAAGGCAAATAACGGGAATAATACCGGATCGAGTTTTCGACCAATAGGATTACCCGGATATCTCCCAAATGGGTGTCCCGGTCGAGGTTCATTTTATCCTCGATGTATTTGGCCATGACCAGGAATATCTTGGTGGAACCGTTCCAGACGAACAACCTTTCGATAGATTCGTACAACCGATCTTCTATAGTATGAAAATAGGCCAGGTCCGAATTGTTGTTTACCAGCATCAGCTGACAGATATTCGGATACAAATCTTTCAGATGACGGCTGATGACCAAAGGAGTTTGTTTGTCCAGACCGGCCATCAGGATGATCAGGTCGATATGCCTTTCGGACAAAATCTTCAGGGCTTCTGCTTCGCTGGCGACAGAAGTAAAACGGGGGGCGGTATACAGGTTGACCTGTAAATATTCCCCCACGATTTTATCGGTGAATTGCCCTTCCCGTTCGATGGTATAAGCATCATAATAATTGGCGATCAAAAGAATTTCTTTGATTTTGAAGGGCATTAATTCCTGGAAAATGTCCCGGTCGCTCTTTTTACGTTTGTAGATTTTGTGTAGTTCGATTGACATAAACAGATCATTCAATGGTAATAGACTAGCTATCCTGTTGTACAGAATGATGTAAAATTACAAAAGTTTGGCGACTTGACAATGGTTAAATATACATATTGATCATTGCTTCGTATAGTTCTTGTTTACCGCTGGTTTGTTTGGGTTCTCCGTGAGCGATCGCATATTCCCGCAGATCTTCCAGCGAAAGTTTACCTTCTTCGAATGGCCGGCGAGAGTGGCATGGTTGACTTCGATATTTACTTTAAAATCTTTATCGAGGCCGTGTGCTTTAAGAAAACCGATTACCGTTTCTGTATCTGCGTCGTATTGGTGTTTCATCGGTTCCATCGGTTTGGGTTCGATCAGGAATGTTCCCTTAAAACCTTGGCTACGGGCATAATCCCGCGCTTTGGCCAATAGGAGGGCGAGGTGGTTCTTTTCACGCTTCTGATCGGTATTCAGTAGGGACATATAACCTTCACGGCCTCCCCAGAAAACATAGTTTTCACCTCCGAGGGCGATAGTGGCATCCAATGCGTTTTTTATTTGGACAGCAGCCCGTGCCACGACATCGAAATCGGGATTGGTAGCTGCTCCGTTCATATAACGGGCATGTCCGAAGACATTCGCTGTTCCCCACAATAGTTTGCTCCCTGTTTCAGCCTGTTTCTTGCGGGCATAGGCAACTATTTCTTCGTAGGCTTCGATAGAAGCGAGCAGTTTCCCCTGGTAGTCGGAAATGATCCGGGAAGAGAGTTTTATGAAAGGAAAATTCTTTTTTCCCAGGTACCTCTGCATGGAACGCAGGCTGGAGGCGTATACCCGGGCTGTTTCCTAATGACCGCTTTCACGAAGCTCTCGGATTTTCCGTGAAAAATAGAAATAAAAACCGGCTTCGTGGGTTAACACGCCGTAAGTCCTGAACACGTCCTCTATTTCGTATTCCCGGGATTTCTTTTCTATCATTGAAATACACTTTAACAGTACTCTTGAGATACTTTCGCACCTGTGGTTGATCCTCCGAATCGACTCCGGGGTGTTTTCCCCGCCGTCGATAACCCTTCCTTTTACGGGATCAAACAGGGTATCCGGGATACTGAATCCTGTATAAACAACCTTTTTCCTTCGCTTGTGAAGAACCTGCACGACTAACGGGAATTTGCCGGACCGGTTGCTCCTTCCTTTTACCAATACTGTTTTAACTGTTGCCATAAGTTTTTTATTAGTTAGACATTTGACACTTCCTTGTTTCCTGGAAAGGAAGCATAAACTTATATGCATCAAATCGGAAAAAGACCAAAAAAGTTCAGTAACCAAGCGGGAAAATTGCACGAAAGACGGGAAGTCGGTTCCAAACCCGTCGGTAAGGAAACGGTACGTCTTGTATGTATAGGATTTTTTTCAACTTGCCAAACATGAAAAATGGAACAGGGTGAGATGGTAAAGCATGTCCCAATACATCCCCAAGTAAACCACGGGGATTAAGCATGGCAGATGGGATTTTTTCGCTGCACAAGACAAAAAAGGCGGCCCCACCTGCCGCCTGTAGATTGATAAAGAGAGAATTCCATCCTACGCGAGATGATCAAAGCCATATGGATCCAGCTTCCACATCCCCCGCCTGGTAGGTATAGGAGATGAACTCCTCAAGCGCCTCCTTCCATGTAAGATTGAAGGTTTTCATGATGGAGTGTAGCGTGCGGTTGCTGTCTTCATCCAAGCTATCCTCCCCGATTAGGTTCACATCTGCCTCCGGGTCCACATCAACAAACTCCTCGCGGCTCCAAAATACCACTACCGGGATGCTCAGGTTAATATCCCATGTTCCACGCTGGATCAATACCCCGGAGGGCTTGTAGAACGGGTCAAAGCCGTTTGTCTGCGGGTTCTTTTTAGAATTGTAGCCGTGATACAGGCGGAGTTTTAGGTCAAACTCCTTGCGGTCCTTCAGGAACCGGATAACTCCTTTTAATCCTACCGGGTTAGTGCCTCCCGTAATTTCCGCCTCGTTGTCATGTTTGGTCTTGTCCCAGGGCGTGGTATCCACGTAGAGATAATCCACCAGTGCCTCCGGATCATTGTCGTCAGCTTCCGGTTTCCCGTCAAAGGTAGGTCTCACGTTCTCCGGGGTGAAGAAATGCTGGTGGATATTCTCCTGCCCGTTCTCCACGAACTGGCCGTTCATCAACTCTCCTTTGGAATTGTAGTAATAGATAAACATCAGGTAAACCGGGGCCGGGGTAAAGTTGTTTCCATTTTTATATTCGCCGTTTTTCTGAACGTAAAACTTGCCCTGGCTTCCTTCAGCAAGGGTCCATCCACTGCCGGCCTTCAGTTCATAAGTGATCTCCTGGACACGTTTCATATATCTGGCCGGGGATTCCGGATTTTGGTGGGGACCTCCGGCCTTCTGTATCTCGTTCCAGTCAGCGTGCAGGTGGCATTCAACGAGGCGGACGGTCATTTTTGCCGGGTCCTCATGCAGTTTGTTCTTCGTCTCGTCTTCTGGTATTACAGGATCCTTGCTGCAAGAGTTCAGTGACAGGACAAGGGACACTCCTACCAGAAGTGCCCACACGGTTTTACATGCAATTGTTCTCATTTTTTCTTTTTATTTATTAGTGTTGATTATAGTTGTTATAAATTAAAAAATCCAGTTTACACCGCAACGCACATCACGTCCCATATCATGCGCATAATAACGCGAGCGGTTGGTGTATTCCTTGTACTCACGGTTCAGGAGGTTGTCTGCCGACAGCATGAACCGGACCTGGCGTCCCCGTTTCACGGGAAGTTCAAGACCAGCGTCGAACCCGAGGAGATGGTACGCCGGGGGAGTATACGGGATAAGATCCGTGTCCGGATCAAACTGCCTCTGTTTTGCGGTGAAACGGTGCCTGATGTTCAGGCGCAGCCTGAGATGCGATTTCGTCTCGTGGATCCACGCAAGTTCATGGCTGAAACGGAAGGAGGGAATATAAGGAAGATAATTACCCTTTGTCCGTTCGTTTGCCCGTATAAAGGAGACGACGGCATGGTAGTCCCATGAACCGCCCGGAGTGAAACGCAGGTCAAAGTCCATACCGCGGAAGAAAGCCGGGGTCTGCCTGTACTGGAAGACCGGGTATGTCCCCGAAATCACGGTGACTGTCTCTTTCTCCGGCCCGTCATAGATATAGCCGTCCACCCATTGCAGGTAACCGTCCAGACAGACGCTGAACATCCCGTCGCCGTAACGGAGGGAAGATATCCATTTGTAGCTTCTTTCCGAGTGCATCGCAGAGTCTCCCCTGACAAACATCCCAGACCCGAGCTCGTTCCCGTTGCTGTATAGTTCATACACGTGAGGGGCACGCCAAGCCAGACCGAAGTTGGAGGTGAGCCTCCAGCGTCTGGAAAGTTGATAGTGTCCTCCCAGGCTGTAGGACACGTTGTTAAACTTTCTTGTCCCGCCATAGGGGCTTCCCGTCCAGTCATAACCACTGGCACGGGTTTCCTGCATATCCAGGCGGAGGCCTGCTTCAACGCCTCCCCTGGCCAGGTGATATTTCCCGATTCCGTATATCCCTGCCTGTGTCTCCGTGTAGTTCGGGATAACGGGCACGAATCCGGTACCCGCGCGGCTGTGGTTCTCGATGAATATGACCTGACCTCCCGCCTCGACCTGCCAGGAGCGGTAATCCCGCTTCCAGCGCAGAAGATGCTGGAATGAATTCAGGTACAGGGAAACCGCCGGAATGTTAGAATCCAGCCGCCGGACACGGTTTTCCTGCCTATCGTCCTTCTGCCAGGTACTCTGCCAGTGAATACTTCCCCCCTTCTTCATGCCGAGCCGCATCCTGCCGAATGCGATCTGATGGGTGACCTCTTGGCAGGGAGGCCTGATACCACGGGAGAAGGGATCCGTGTGCAGGGGGCGACCAAGCCGGATACGTTCCGCCAGCAGGTCCTCGCTACCCATCTGAGCGCTGAGCATCACCCCTGTCCGGCTGTAGAAGCGGCTGTAGAACCCTTCCACTCTCAGACGTCCGCGGTCATAGCCCAGAGAGGCGGAAGCGTGATACTCTCTGGTTCCCGTGTTGTTCAGAAGATAGTGCGCAGTGGAACGGTCCCCGGAATTTGACCAGGTTCCCTGCAGACGCCAGGCGAAATCACCGGGAAAAGCACCTTCGAGCTGTCCGGTAGCCACGTAGCGACGCCCGTTACTTCCGTAAAGTGCGGAGATTCCCCCTCGAAGGGAGCGTTTTCTGAAAGGAAGCGGAGACTGCTCCATGACGATAATCCCTCCAAGGGCATCCGAACCGTATCTTACCGCATCGGAGCCCTTAATTACCGAAACAGAGGAGCTGCCGTTCATGTCCACTTCGGGAGCGTGGTCGGCCCCCCATTGCTGCCCGGTCTGGCGGGCACCGTTATGGATGATTAGTATCCGGTTCCCGTACATTCCTTGGATAACGGGTTTGGATACAGTGGTTCCCGTGCTGATGGAACTTACCCCGCTGACACGTTCGAGCAGGGTGGCAAGCGAGGTTCCCAGTGCGTTCCTGATTTCGGGAGATGAAAGGCGCCGGCTCACCACGTTGGGTGACACCCCGGCATGTTCACCGGTCACGACCACTTCCCCGAGTTTTTGTATGTCCAGGGAGAGACATACGGTATGTATGCTGCTTTCTTTGAATACCTCGTTCAAAGGCACACGCCGGGAACCGTAACCCAGGCACTGCACGAGGACCGTATCCATGAAACACGTTCCATGGCCGAAAACAATCATTCCACGGGGGGAGCTGACAAGTAACCGTTCCCCGGTCAGGATATAGGCCCCTTCAATGGGAAGCCCGCTTTCCTGGTCAATGACCAGCAGAGTATCGCGTGTGCCCGTCGATTGCCGGTCAGCCTGTACCCGTGCTTCCATGGGAGAAGGGAGGGTACATAGGCAGACAACAAGCAGGCACACATACTGGAGATATGCATGAAATGTCATACTTGAAAAAATATAAACGGGTTATAATCTGTTAAGACGGGACATGAAAAGCCCCTGCACGCAATCACAGTGATGGCATGCGAATCCCTCAAGGGAGTTATGACAAACACACAGGGGGTGCACGGAGGAAATGCGGGAAAAGAGTGACGATGACATCTGTTTCCCCGGAGATAAGATACCTGACAGGTCTGCCAGTCGGAATATAATCGTATATAAAAATCCCTGCCTCGATAAACGGAGAGAGCGTAAAGAGACAGATGGTACAATTTTCAGGAGAATCGTGACGGGAGTGCCCCTGTTCGTTATGGGATACGCACGAATGTTCCCCGTGAACATGAAAAGCTTTCACGAGGAAAAAGGGCATCAATGTCAGCAACAACATGCATGCTATGACAGCCCGCTGTCTCTGTCTTTTTTTCGTACGATCCATTAGTTTGCAAAATTAACGGTTTTAATCATCACTCGCAATACCTACAAATAATGATTTGCAAGCATAAACACCATGTATATTTGCTACGGATACCAGGACAGACCGTTTTGGTGCAAGGTGTAGCAATGAATAATATACTAAAAATCAATGATTTACATTTTTAGTAACAAGAATAGGTGCAAATTCTTTTTTGCACTTATTCTGTTACTTACACTTTTCTTGTTTTTCCGTTTACACAGAAAACTAAAAATCTCCTATTTTTTTCTTTTTCGGTCAAAATCCCTATATTTGTATCAGTTCTAAAAGTGAAGCAAAGCAATGCGCTGAAATTAGCACCGCTACCAAATCGCTACCAATTACCAGGCTTATCGTTCTTTACGCTTTATCAATCAGCCGATTAAAAGAAAATCTTAGTTTTTTATGAAAAAACGGCGTTTTATTTATATTTGCAGGGAGAAACAGATCAGGTCGATGGAAAACAGGAAAAGGCTTTGGATATTCAATCCGGATTGTGAGATGGCGATTGCCAATGGAAGTAAATACTATATGCCTCCGGCTAATGTGGTGACCATGGCTGAAGATTTGGCGGTTTTACCTGTATTTCTGGGAGAATCGGAAGATTGGGTCTTAGTCAGGAATTTACCGGATCCGGTATTTATGGCATCGGTTTATGAGCCTTTGCATTTGAAGGCCGGTTTTATTCAGGAGGCAGAAGCCGGGATTTTGGGAGAGGTGAAAGGGGAACCGTGGGGATGGAGTCCGAAAATGTGCCATTGGCTGGCCGAACGGGGGATGGGTGAGGAGTGGAAGACGGAACGAAAAGAGTGGTATAGCCGCAGGAAAGCCCGGGAAGGGTTGATTCGTTTGTTCGGTTTGATTCCTGATCTGGAAAAGGAAGTGATTCCGGAGACAGGTTATTCTATCGAAGAGATCGAACAGAAAATGAAAACCGGAAAATACCTGGTGAAAGCGCCCTGGTCTTCTTCGGGGAAAGGTATTCTGGTACTCGGAAAACCTATTGCTGTGAAAGAGAAAGAACGATTACACGGGATATTGAAACGGCAGGGGTATGTTATGTTGGAAAAAAAATTGAATAAGGTACTGGATTTTGCCATGGAGTTTTGTGCAGGAAGGCAAGGGGTGGAATTTATCGGATGGTCGGTATTTTCTACCGGCCTGAACGGTGAATATCGCGGGAATTATCTGGGAGCTCAAGCGTATATTGAGCAATTACTGGGAAGTAAATTAGGAGAAGAAAAGTTGCAGTCGCTGAAACAGGAATTGCCGGATATGATTGCCGGGATTTTGCCCGATTACCGGGGATATTTAGGGATAGATATGATGATTTATTCCGACTCTGCGGGAAAGTATAGAGTGCAACCTTGCCTGGAAATCAATCTGCGTTATAATATGGGAATAGTCGCCCTTATGTTGAGCCGGCGATATTTGGACGAACATGCGGAAGGAGAGTTCACGGTTCGTTATTATGCCAAAGCGGGGGAGGCCTGGCAGGAGCACAGGCATTTGCAACAGCTCTATCCGGCCGTATATAAAAATAACCGGATAAAATCCGGTTATTTAAATCTGACTCCAGTCAATGAAGCCACCCATTTTGTGGCATCCCTGATCTGTTATTGAATCTTGGTATCTTTCAGAATTACGTCGTGTGCTCCTCCTTCGACAATAGAAGTAGAGGATACCAAGGTGATTTTTGCTCTTTCCTGTAATTGAGGAATCGTAACGGAACCACAGCTACACATGGTCGATTTGATTTTGCCCAGGGTGATTTCCAGATTGTCTTTCATTTTTCCGGCATATGGAACATAACTGTCGACCCCTTCTTCGAATTTCAGGGCAGCTTTACTGTTTCCTCCCATATCGTAGCGTTGCCAGTTTTGAGCACGGTTGGATCCTTCTCCCCAATATTCTTTCACATAGCTATTACCGATAGCCAGTTTTTTACTCGGACTCTCGTCGAAGCGGGCAAAGTAGCGTCCCATCATCAGGAAGTCGGCGCCCATGGCCAATGCTAAGGTCATGTGATAGTCATGTACAAGTCCTCCGTCGGAACAGATCGGAATATAAATACCGGTTTGTTCGAAATATTCCTGACGAGCCTGGCATACTTCGATCAGAGCAGTCGCCTGTCCCCGGCCGATCCCTTTTTGCTCACGAGTGATACAGATAGAACCACCGCCGATCCCTACTTTTACAAAATCGGCTCCGGCTTTCACCAGATATAAGAATCCTTCTTTATCCACCACATTACCACCGCCTACCTTGACTTCTTCGTTATACGTTTCTTTAATCCAGCGGATCGTTTCGTATTGCCATTCCGAAAAACCGTCGGAAGAATCTACTACCAGCACATCTACTCCGGCATCTACCAAAGCAGGTACCCGTTCTTTAAAGTCGCGGCTGTTAATTCCGGCTCCGACCATCAGTTTTTTATGGCTGTCGAGCAATTCATTGGGATTTTCTATATGATTGTCGTAGTCTTTGCGGAAGACGAAGTATTGCAAGTTCTGCTCCTTGTCGATGATCGGCAACGTATTCAGTTTATGATCCCAGATGATCTGGTTGGCTTCACTCAACGTCATGCCCAGTTCGCCGACGATCAGCTTGGAGAACGGAGTCATGAATTCTTTCACCTTCTTGTCGGGAGAATCTTTTTCCGCACGATAGTCGCGACTGGTCACCATTCCCAGCAATTTACCGTTAGGAGTACCGTCGTCCGTCACACCGATCGTAGAGTGTTCGGTGCGCTGTACCAGAGCGATTACATCTGCCAGCGTATTTTCAGGAGTCAGATTGGAGTCGCTGATTACGAATCCGGCTTTGAACTTCTTTACTTTCCGAACCATTTCAGCCTGGCTGTCGATAGGTTGTGAACCGAAGATGAAAGACAGTCCTCCGTTGCGGGCCAATTCGATGGCCAACTTGGGACCGGACACAGATTGCATGATCGCTGAAACGAAAGGAATGTTTAACTCGATCGCAGGCTTTTCGCCCACTTTGTGTTTCACAAGCGGAGTTTTCAGCGAAACGTTGGTTGGCACACATTGTTTGGTGGTTAAACCGGGAATAAGCAAGTATTCACCGAATGTTCTTGATACATCGTTTAAGTAAACTGCCATAGTGTTTATATTTACTGGATGATTTTATTAGGGCACAAAAGTACTAAAAACTTTTCTTCCTTCCATAATGTTCTATAGACGTAATTAACAAAGGAGGATTATTTATGAAAACAATAGTGGATAAAGCCAATACTCGCGGGTATGCAAATCATGGATGGCTAAAGAACCATCATACTTTTAGTTTTGCCAATTACTACAACCCGAAGCGAGTACATTTTGGCATGCTTCGTGTCCTGAATGACGACTCGATCGCTCCGGGAGAGGGTTTCGATACACATCCACACAAGAATATGGAAGTAATCTCTATCCCTTTGAAAGGATATATGCGTCATGGCGACAGCATCCGGAACAGCGAAGTGATTACTCCGGGCGATATCCAGGTGATGAGTGCAGGTTCGGGGATTTTCCATAGCGAGTTCAACGATAGCGGTGAAGAGCAGCTGGATCTTCTTCAGATCTGGGTGTTCCCGCGCGAGGAGAATACAGAACCTCATTATAAGAATTATGATATCCGTTCCGTCTTGAAGAAGAATGAGCTGGGAGTGATGATTGCGCCGGATGGTTCCGCCCCGGCTTCTATCAACCAGGATGCGTGGTTCTCGATGGGTACGTTGGATGCGGGACTGGTGAAGGAGTACAAACTGCATGGCAAGAAGAACGGCGTTTACCTGTTTGTGATCGAAGGCGAAGTGGAGGTTGCTGATACAGTCCTTTCCAAACGTGACGGAGCCGGTTTCTGGGACACCGACAGCATTGCCATAGAAGTTCTGAAACACGCGACCGTGCTTTTGATGGAAGTTCCGATGGAATAATCTTTGTCAAAATGACAAAACGTCAAACAGGCTCCGGTTTCTATTGGCTGTAGCCGGGATAAGTATCGGGAGGCAGCGTTTGTCGTCTTCTCGCGGAGATAAGGATTTCCGTTTTGCTACAGGAATGGAGCTATATGAATCTTTTTGTCTGCTGAAAGAATGTCAATAAGCCTAATGTCTATCGGTCGTGATAGAAATAGTCGAGGATAGCAGGCAAAACGATTATCCGGAACAGTCCGTCCGACAGATGCTTCCAGACAAAATAGAACGTCTCCGACAATGGTTTTTCTCAAAATAGGGGACTTGATCTTATAAAAGTGCCGACTTTCTTGCATGAAGGTCGGCACTTTCTATGTAAAAGGTCCTTATATTCCTACCCGTACATACCTATGTATATTCGCATACATGCTAATGAAACCAGAAACATATGCTTATGGAGCAGGGAATACATGCAAATGTAGCCTGATTTGCCTTGTAAGGGAATCAGTAAGGGCAGGCTTACAGTATTGATGTGTTAGCCTAATTGTTTGATCGGTAATAAAATGTCCGGTAAGATAGAGACTGGGTGTTATTTTGATTTATCAGAATACTTGTGCTGGAGGAAGTACAGAAAAGCCTTTTCATCTCTTTATAAAAAATCAATCGAAGAAATTTCTTGTTGGAAAGAAAAGAACTACAGTCTTAATAGAACTATGGTACTTATTTTCGGATTTTATGATATGGTTCGAATATTAACAGAAGCGGATACAAGTCTTACTCTCATCTCCTCAAAAGACGTTTTTCAAACAAATAAGTATATCAGTAGTAGTACATTAGAAGCGGTTCGAGAACTTTTCAGTGTCTCTTCCTTTGAAACTTTTTGGGAAACCAATCCTTTTATTTGAATATTTTTGTTTAATTTTACGCCCAACTGAATGGTATTGTTAAAACATATCCGAGGTAAGAGTTTGGTAATGTGTTTTTAATGAATTTTCAATTACAATACACGGTGGGTTTGTAAAAATACCATAGTTCTATTAAGACTATAGTCATTTTAACTGCCTGTATTAATTAAAAATAGTTTATATGGACAACTTAAATAGATAGGCCTATGAGATAGGAATAGAGAAAACTGACAGAAAGACTTTAGGTCTTATTTAGAGTGTGATAAGCTTCAGGCTTAGATCGATTTATTATTAACCTTTTTATAATAATACAAGAAAATGCAACAAAAACAGAATTGTGACTATCCTCTAAGAAGGAAAGGTTCAATATCTCGAGTATCGAAAGTCACTTGCGGACTGCTTTTTTGTCTGACGACAGAAGTATTTGCGGCTGGTGAGAATGTTGAATTGTTAACCTCGAATCGGATAGAGAATGCAGTACCGGATCAAGTAGGAAAGACTGTAACGATTATAGTCCAGGATGAAATGGGACCGGTAGCGGGAGCTAATGTTGTTGTGAAAGGAACTACAAACGGAAATATCTCGGATATGGACGGAAAGGTCGTTTTGCAGAATGTTCCCAATAACTCGACTTTAGTGATTTCTTTTATCGGTTATATAACTCAGGAAGTGAAGGTAAGCAACCAGGCGACCATCCATGTGAAGTTGGTTGAAGATGCCAAAGCATTGGAAGAAGTCGTGGTGATCGGCTATGGTTCTTTGGACAAGAAGCAGGTGACCAGCGCCATCACCTCGTTGAAAGCCGATGACCTGATGGTCGGTGTGAGTGGGGCGGATATCTCGGCGTCCTTGCAAGGTAAGATCGGCGGTTTGGTGATGAATAACTTGGGAAGTGCCAATTCCGGTACGACTTTCCAGCTTCGCGGTATGACTTCCATCAATTCCGGAAAGGCACCTCTTATCGTGATCGATGGTTTCCCAGGGGGTGATATCCGTTCGTTGACGCAGGATGATATCAAGTCTATCGATGTGTTGAAAGATGCTTCCGCCGGTGCTATCTACGGAACCCGTGCGGCCGCCGGTGTGATCTTGATCACGACTAAAAGCGGCTCGGATACGAATGGGAAAGTGAGACTCACGTACAGCAACGAGTTTACGAAAAAACAAAACTACAATGCTCCCGAGATGTTGTCCGGCCGCGAATATGCCGAACATAATATCGGTACGGATTACGGTTCCGATACAAACTGGTGGGACGAGTTGATCAATAAGGATAACTTCTCCCAGAAACACCATCTGGCATTGGAGATGGGTACGGAAAAGGCACAGGTTTATACTTCTTTCTTCTATGAAAAGAACCAGGGCATCGCGTTGCAAGACGAACGCCAGGATTATGGCGGACGTGTGAACGCTTCTTTCAAGTTGTTCGATGATTGGCTGGAAGTCCGTCCGGCTGTGGATTATCGCCAGGCTGCCCGTAACAACCACTATCCGAATTTCCAGCAAGCCATGCGTAACAACCCGACTCGCTCTCCGTACGATCCGGATAGTGAAACCGGCTATAACGTGTGGATCAACGAATCGTTGGACTATAACGTCGTAGCGGATGCCATGCTGGAAGATTACTACGGATTGGATAAATGGTTCAAGCCGGAAGTAAACCTGAAGTTGAATATCAAGCCTATTCCGGGTTTGAATTACCAGCAGGTTATCGGTTATGAAAATCGTCAATGGGAATTGCACCAATATTGGCCCAGCACACACCGAAGCGAGATTGACAATTCCCGTAAGGGGCATGCTCATCTGGCTTTCAGTAAGACGGAAAACCTGACTTCGGAAGGATATTTCTCTTATGTAAAAGACTTTAAAGGAGGACATAATCTGAACGCAACGGCCGGTTATTCTTATTTTGAAGTCAACGGGGAAAATTTCGGTATGGATAATTATAATTTCTCGGTCGATGGTATCAAATATTGGGATATAGGCCAGGGCAGTTACCTGACGGATGGCAAGGCCGGCATGAGCTCCGGTAAATCGGTTACGGAACGTTTGTTCTCATTCTTTGCCCGTGCCAATTATTCCTACCAGGATAAATATATGCTTTCTGCCTCTATCCGTCATGAAGGTTCTTCCAAGTTTGCGGCCGACAACCGTTGGGCGAACTTCTGGTCTGCAACGGCAGGATGGCGTATCTCGAACGAAGAGTTCATGAAAGACTTTGACTGGTTGGACGATTTGAAGATCCGTTTCGGTTACGGTGTGACCGGTAATAACGATTTTAGTGCGACTTATATGGCCAATATGTTAGGTTCGGACACGAACTGGATGATGCCGAACGGAACATGGGCGTACTCATACGGTAAATCGCAAAATGTCAATCCTAATTTGGGATGGGAAGAAAAGAAGGAGTGGAACTTGGGTGTCGATTACTCTTTCTTCGAAGGCCGCTTGTATGGTAAGTTCGACTACTATCGCCGTAAGGTGGACAACCTTTTGTTCAGTGTAAAGGTTCCGCAACCTCCTTATACACAGGGTAGCCAGATGCAAAATATCGGTAGTATGGAAAGTAAAGGTTGGGAGTTCGAAGTCGGTGGCGACATTATTCGTACAAAAGATTTCACTTGGTCTTCCAGCATGAACCTGAGCCATAATACCGGAAAGATCCTGACGTTGGAGGGTGACAACTCCTATCATAACGGTAATGGTTTCGTGGCTCCGGGAACTCCGGGCGATGCAGCCCGTATGGAAGCCGGTTCGACAATCGGTTCTTTCTATATGTGGAAGTTTGCAGGGTTCGATGATGAGGGCAGTTTCTTGCTGTATAACAAAGACGGCGAAGTGATCCCGGCTGCACAGAAAACGGAGAACGACAAACAATATATAGGCAACTATACTCCGAAACTGATTATCGGATGGAGTCACACCTTGACTTATAAGAACTTTGATTTAGGTATCAATCTGCGTAGCTGGATCGATTTCGATGTGTATAATACAATCAATATGTATTACGGTATCCAGGGACAGGGCAATCTGAATGTCTTGAAAGATGCTTATGGCAAATTCAACCATATCAAGGGTGAAAAGCAGGTTTGCGACTATTTCCTGGAAGACGGTACATTCCTGAAGATTGATGCGATCACGCTGGGCTATACGCTTCCGATGAAGAAGTACACGAACAACCTGATCGACCGGATCCGTATTTATGGTACGGTGGGTAACGTTTGCACGATCACCGGCTATAGCGGTATGAATCCGGAAGTGGATATCACGGGCTGGGATAAAGGAACGGAAAAGTTCTGGAGCGATTTCTATCCGGTCGTCCGTACTTGGACATTAGGTATGCAGTTTAACTTCTAATACAAGATTGTAAGATGAAAAAGAAAAATATATTCCAATTGTTTTTATCCGGAGTGATCTGCCTGCTGTGCACTACTTCCTGTAGTGTCGAACCTGATTTTTATTCGCAGGTGGTTCCGGAGACTTTTTATAGCTCACAAGATGCCGTATGGCAACGTTTCAACCGGCCGTTTACTCACTGGCGCTGGTACATCGCTCACGACAGTCCGCGTTGGTTGTTGCAGGAACTGGGGACGGACGAGTTCTGTCTGCCTACGCGTGGTAGCGACTGGTATGACGGGGCTGTCTATCAGAAATTCCATCATCATGAGTATACGGAAGACATGACGCGTGTCGAGACGGGCTGGACCAACTTTGCGATGGGAGTCGCTTTGGCTTGGGATGCATTGGAAGATCTGGAAAATGTCGATTTCGATGCCTTGGGCTTTGAAGAGGGTACGCGCGAATCCATGTTGAACCAACAACGTACGTTGGCTGCATCTTTCTATTTGGATGGTTTGGACTTTTTCGGCGGAGTGCCTTTGTACACGACGACCCAGAGCGAAGTGAAAGGACGTTCGACGGATGTCGAGACATTCAACTTTATCGATTCCTTATTGAAAATAGCCGTTCCGAATCTTCCGATCAAAGAAGAACTGGGCGGGATGGAAACCGGTTCGATCCATCGTGCTGCCGGTGCAGCTTTGCAGGCCCGTTTGTATTTCAATGCCAAGTCTTATATTGGCAAGGAGATGTTTACCGAAGCCGCCCAGATCTGCCAGGATATTATCGACGGTAAGTACGGGCAGTATGCGTTGGAAACGGATTGGACGAACATATTCGGATTTGACAACGAACGTTGTCCCGAACTGATCTGGTCCGTACCCAGCCAGAATGCGAAGACCGAGACGGATGCCATGTATTGGGGCATGATGGTTCCTTATAACTATAAGAACTATCTGGGTGGACTGGAAGGTTCCGGTTCGGACAATGCCCTCGGACTGGTGCCGAGTCTCGATCCTACAGGTAAACGCTACTCTTATAAATTGGGCGGAGCGTATGCGAAGTTCCATGACAAGGATATCCGCAAGCAACCGTATGTATATGAAGGCAATGGCAAATATCGCGGTATGTTTATCGTGGGTGAATTGGTGAATCCGCTAAATCCGGAATGGGTTTGTACGGGTACGCGCGAGTATGCCGGCGAGGTGATCACGGTCGTTGACCAGATCGCTTATTTTGCCAAGGTAGGAAAAGATCCGCTTTATCCGGATGTGGCTTCGTTACCTTCGACGGTTGCGACGGCAGAAGAAAACTCCGGGGTACGTGTGACGAAACGCAGTCCGCGTCCGACCCAGGAAGAGTTCAAGCGGAAAGGCGATCCGGATGTACCGGTGATCCGTCTGGCCGAGATCTATTATATGCTAGCCGAATGCAAGATGCGTGCCGGTGACAAACAGGGGGCTGCCGATTTGATCAATACGGTTCGCAAGCGTTACTTCGAAGACGGAGTCGATCCAGATCCGGTAACGGCTGCTAATCTGGACAAATACCGTAT
>ENA-ORRE01001170-ORRE01001170.1-human-gut-metagenome-genome-assembly--contig:-NODE-1170-length-18157-cov-3.598000_pt1 | contig 18157 bp, 23 predicted proteins | sample MGYA00242171_ERZ509126 | MGnify/ENA primary metagenome ERZ509126 (study PRJEB26280, sample SAMEA2338648) | human gut metagenome | biome: human gut; feature: human-associated habitat; material: faeces... | reverse complement strand
TGAATTCGATCTACAGCACCTACGGCAGCTACATCTCCCTGCTCGGCATCGACACGAGCACCCCGCTCGACGAACAGAGCTATGCCGGCAGCGACGAGTATGACACCTGGGCCGATTTCCTGGCGGACAGCGCCAAGACCTCTGCTGTGGATGCCTACAACGTCTATGACAAGCGCATTGACCGCGCCAACTCGGAACTCTCCAAGCTCGTCATCGGGCAGACCATGACCATCGAGGACGGCAGCAGCCTCTCCCAGTCGGAAACGCACCTAGAGGTGTTCCAGAACCTTGTGGAGAGCGACTGCGACATGCTGCGCGACATCGTAAACAACCAGCTCATCCCGCGCATGGTGCGCCACGGCTTCCCGGTCAAGGGGCTGCGTTTTGAGTGGGACAACGCGGTGGACTACACGCCGGAACAGCAGAAGGCATACGAGGAAATGGTGCTGCAGCACTACAAGGTCAAGCCCCAGTATTTCGAGGAAAAATACGGGATGCCGTGCGAGGAGAAGCCGGAACCTACGATACCAGATGAACCTACTTTACCTACAGAACCCGACGGGAAGGGAAAAAAGAAAAAACAGCAAAACACGCATTCCCGTTTTTTCGACTGAGCCCCGATGATTATTCGGGGCTGCACCGACGCTATGCCGAATGGCTGGGAAATACGCTGCAGCCAGTGCTGCTCTCCAAGGAACGCGAGGACGAGATTCGCAAGGAACTATCGTCGCTCTTCGACGGCATGATGCAGACGCTCTATTCCCTCAAAGGGTCGGAGTTCCGTATCGAAGTGCTTGCCAAACCCAAGGTGCAGAAGTTCATAGATGCCCATGCCGAAGTCCTCGACTCCGGATTCCGGCAGGTGGAGATGTCCGAGGCCATGCGCCGGAGGCTGACACGCTCCGACTACATTTTCTCCGGCATGAAGGCGTTTCACGAACTGAACGAAGCATTCCCGTCCCTCCTGGATGAGAAAGGCAATCGTAAGCCCTTCGAACAGTTTTTGAACGATGTCCGCAAGATTGACGAGACATACAATTCCAACTATCTCCGGGCTGAGTACAACTTCGTGCAGTCATCCGCTGAAATGGCGGCCAAGTGGGAAGAGTTCATGGAGGACGGCGACCGCTACTATCTCCAGTACCGCACGGCAAAAGACGACAAGGTACGCCCGGAACACGCCGCGCTGCATGGAGTGACGCTGCCCATCACCGACCCGTTTTGGGAGGAGTATTACCCACCCAACGGCTGGAACTGCCGCTGTACGGTCGTACAGGTACGCAAGTCGAAATATCCGGCCACGCCGCACGATGAGGCGATGACACTCGGAGAAGAAGCCTTGCAACGGGATTCAAAGGGCATCTTTCACTTCAATGCCGGAAAAGAGCAGAAGACCGTGCCGGACTACAATCCGTACACCATACGCAAGTGCCGGAACTGCGATGTGGCGAAAGGCAAGCTGAAGCTGGCTTTCGTACCGGACAACGAACTGTGTGCCGCCTGCAAACTGCTACACAAGTGCGTGGGTGACAAGGAAAAGTCGGAACGGGCCATCGAGCGTACCCATTATCTGCACAAGATGGAACCATTGCTCAAAAAGCATGAGATGCTGAAAACAGCGGATAAGGACATACGGGTGGGATTCACGAAATACGGCAACAGCCATCTGTTCTCAGACACGTTCGGAAGGTCGCGCATCCTATCCAAGGACGATTTGAAGGATTTGGCGGATATTCTCTCTACTGCCTCATTCGTGGAAGATTCACCGCTGACACATCCAAGGACAGACGGCATCGAGCATTTCTTCTACTACAAGGCACAGATACGGGGAAAATGGATAAGGTTGAACGTAGCCAAACAGGTATTGTCACAACCCAACGGGAAAAAACAGGTTCAATACTTTCTATACTCTATCAACGATATAAAAAGCAAAAGCACCAAGGGCGGATCTTAGGACTAAAATGCCAGTTTACCATTCCCTCAATGCTTCTGCGTACAAAGGTAATAACAATTTTTCAAACTCAATCAGTATGAGACAAAAAAAAGACCCACAGAAAGAAAAAGAGTACGCTGGATACGTCTTATCCGTTTATCTGGCAAACGAGTGCTACCAGCGCGACAATCAGTCCGAGCAGGCTACAGACTGCAGCTATGACGGTACAATAAGACAAGGCACGCTCGCGTCTGTCCTTGCGGACAAAGCCGCCGTCACGCAACATCGCCTTACCGCGATAGGTTATCTCAAAATTGTCGTCCAACTGTTTAAGATAGCCTTCCTCCGTAAGAAAGTCAATGGCTCTGCGCCAGTCTTCCGGGGCTTTTTCGTGGTTCAGTAACAAATCGGCAGGTATAATGCCTGTCCTTACGCCATTAAACATTCTCAAGACCTCATCGAGTCTTATGCTGTCAAACCAATCCATATCCGTTTTTTGCCTGCAAAGATACGGCATTTCAATCGTTTTACACACGATTGCAGCGTTTTATGAGTACCTTTGCATCCGAATAAGGTGGAGCCACCCAATAGGCCGCGTGGTCTATCGCGGGTACAACAATGCGAATGCGAATGGCGGTGTGTCGAATGCGAATGCGAATAACGATGCTTCGAACACGAACACGAATGTCGGCTCGCGTCTGGAAAACCAAATAAACGAGCGCAGAGACAAGCTCGCTTGGATATGCCGAGTGCAGCATGGCTTGACGTTCGTAAATCTAACAATCGGCGTACAGCACTGGGGACGTGTCCCCACGGCGGTGCCGAGGGAGGCGAACCACAGCAAAAGCAATTCTTTCCAATCCGTCAAGTATTGGAATGTTTTGGAAAACTGAAAAATCACGTGTCGGGTAGAGTTTGGTAGGCCGGAAGGCTCGAAGAAGTCAGGCCCGGAGGAAGGAAGGCCTTTATCTTCCATGTTTACTGGCAAACCATTGATGCTTATGCGCAGGGAAGGTCACATAGTGGAGGAAGTGGTCGAATATTCCAACATGATGGAATCGTTCGACCAAGTGCTCCGTGGCACCAAACGGAAAAGAAGCCGGCAAGGACGTTACCTGCTTGCGCATCGCGAGGAAGTGATTGCGGAACTGACGGAACGTATTGCCACGGGAACCTTCACTGTAAAGGATTACCGGGAGCGTGTCATCAAGGAAGGAGGAAAAACACGGCGCATACAAATCCTGACCATGAGAGACCGTATCGCCGTACACGCGATTATGGCCGTCGTGGACAGACACCTGAAGACACGGTTTATCCGCACGACCTCCGCAAGCATCAAAAAGCGCGGAATGCACGACCTGCTGGCGTACATCAACCGCGACATGAAGGAAGACCCGGAAGGCACACGGTACTGCTACAAGTTCGACATCTCGAAGTTTTACGAGAGTGTGAAACAGGACTTCGTGATGTACTGTGTCCGCAGGGTATTCAAGGACAAGAAGCTCATCGCCATGCTCGACAGTTTTGTCCGCATGATGCCGCAAGGTATCAGCATCGGACTGAGGTCGTCGCAGGGGCTGGGCAACCTGCTGTTGTCTGTGTATCTGGATCATTATCTGAAGGACAGGTACGGCGTGCGTCATTTCTACCGCTATTGCGATGACGGCGTGGTACTCGGTAAAACGAAAGCGGAACTGTGGCTGATTCGTGACGTTATCCACGGGCAGGTCGCGCTGATGGGGCTTCAGGTCAAGCCGAACGAGCGCGTTTTCCCGGTGGAAGAGGGCATCGATTTTCTGGGGTATGTCACTTACGGACCTGACAATATCAGGCTGCGCAAGCGCATCAAGCAGAAGTTTGCCCGAAAGATGCACGAGGTAAAATCGAGAAGAAGGAGGCGTGAACTGGTAGCGTCCTTTTACGGGATGGCAAAACACGCCAACTGCAATAAGTTGTTTAACAAATTAACAGGCAAAAAAATGAAATCATTTAAGGATTTGAATGTCGCTTACAAGCCAGAGGACGGCAAGAAGCGATTCCCCGGCACTGTGGTAAGTATCCGGGAACTGGTGAACCTGCCCATCGTGGTAAAGGACTTCGAGACGGGCATCAAGACGGACCAGGGCGATGACCGCTGCATCGTAGCCATCGAAATGAACGGAGAGGCTAAAAAGTTCTTCACCAACAGCGAGGAAATGAAAAACATTCTCGCACAAGTGAGAGAAATGCCGGACGGCTTCCCGTTCGAGACGACCATCAAGACGGAAACCTTCGGCAAAGGACGTACCAAATACATATTCACATGAGAAGAGTGGAAGGAAATACCGGGGTAAGGTTGCTGGAATGCACGAACCCGGTCAAAGGCAAGTGGCGCGTCCGCTGGGACGTGCAGGAAAGCGAAAACGGCACCGCCTTGTATATGGAGGAGGAATTCGACCACAAGCCGGATGATGATGAGATACGCTCCACGGTCATGACGTGGTACAACGAGCAGACGGATACGGCCATCCTTTCCGGCTTCAGTTACGGGGATGTGCCGGTATGGTTGTCAAGTGAAAACCAATTCAACTACAAGTCGGCATACGACCTCGCCGTGCAGACCGATGGTGCGACGCTGCCCGTAACATTTAAGTTCGGGACAGACACGAAACCGCATTATCACATATTTGAAACGCTGGAGGAACTGACAGACTTCTACACCAGAGCCATGAAGCACATCCAGAATACACTGGCCGACGGATGGAAGAAAAAGGACGCTTTCGACTTGGAGAAATACCGAGTTGAATAGTTGAAAATCCCGTTCGGGGGAGGGATAGAAAAAGCCCCCGGCCTGTTAATCAGTCGTCTCACTTACTTATTAACCAAAACGCTCAGAGCGCACGACCGGGGGCAAATACCCTCTGCCGCGCTCTGAGCGTTTTTTGGATTGCGCTTCTGCGCATAAATAAGTGAGACGGAACAAAAGTACAAAAATTATTGGAAATGAAAGTAATCGAGATACTGAAATTGAACAAAGAACTGCTGAAAATCTGCCGGGACGTGGGTATCCGGGTGGATGACGTACTGTATATTGAACTGTATAACGACTACAACAGACTGCTCGCCGCCGGCGAAAAGGTGTCCTATATCGTGGCGGTACTTGCCGAACGTTACGCTGTCAGCGAACGAAAGGTGTACGCGCTCATCAAGCGGCTGCGGACGGACTGCAACTTGTGTGCAGTGTAATTGGCATGCCGCCCCATTGGGGAGGCTGCGCACCATGCTACCTTTGTGCCGTAACCAAAAACGGCACATCATGAACAAATATTATCAAATCTTAAGCAGGGTGCTCGTGTCCGGGAAGACACAGGAAAACAGGAAAGGGAACATCCGCTACCTCCTGAACGAGCGGCTCACGCTCACCCCTGCCGACCTCCTCGACATCTTCGAGGGGCATCCCATAGCGCGGAAAAAACTGAAAAGCGAGCTGCAGCTCTTCATGCAGGGCGAGCGCAACGTGGAGAAATACCGCGAGGCGGGCATCAACTGGTGGGACTATTGCGGTTCCATACTCGTGAACAGTTACCCGACATACCTGGAGAAACTGCCGCCACTTATCAAACGTATCAACAAGGAAAAGCGTAACAGCAAGAATTATGTACTATTTCTCGGTTCTACCGATGCGGAGAGCAACCAGACACCGTGCCTGAGCCTCGTGCAGTTCCAAATTGAGCAAGGCGAACTGGTGATGACGGCTTACCAACGGAGTAGCGATGCCAATCTCGGACTACCTGCTGATCTCTACCACCTCTACCTCATGTCCAGACAAATAGAACTGCCGTTAAAATCCATCACGCTTAACCTCGGCAACGTACATATCTACGAGAACAACATCAGCCGGACGGAGCAGCTACTTGCCGGAAACGAGAACATCAAATTCGAGTTGAACGTATGAGCAGGAAAATGTATCTATCCGCCCCACTTCCGTTTGTAGGGCAAAAACGAATGTTCGCCAAGGAGTTTATAAAGGTATTGGAGCAGTTCCCGGAAAACACGGTGTTCGTGGACTTATTCGGCGGTTCCGGGCTGCTCTCGCACATCGCGAAATGCCAAAAGCCGGATGCCACCGTGGTGTACAACGATTTCGATAATTACCGCCACCGTCTGGCGCATATTCCGCAGACAAACCGCCTGATTGCCGACATACGCAAAATGGTGGCCGATGACGTGCCACGCCACCGGCCAATCACCGGTGAATTGCGGGAACGTATATTCAAGCGCATCGAGCAGGAGGAAAGGACAGTCGGGTATGTCGATTTTATCACGCTGTCCTCGTCGCTCATGTTTTCCATGAAATACAAGCTGTCAGTCCCGGAAATGAGGAAGGAAGCACTCTATAACAATATACGCAAGGCTGACTACCCGGAATGTGCGGATTATCTGGACGGGCTGGAAATCGTGTCATGCGACTATAAGGAGGTGTGGGAACAATACAAGGACACCCCTAACGTGGTTTTCTTTGTCGATCCACCGTACCTTTCCACGGATGTGGGAACTTATACCATGTACTGGCAGATGTCGGACTACCTTGATGTGCTGAACGTGCTTGCCGGACACGCCTTCATCTATTTCACCTCCAACAAGTCATCCATCCTCGAACTGTGCGAGTGGATTGGGAGGAATCGGAACATCGGAAATCCGTTTGAAGAATGCGTCCGGGTAGAATTCAACGCGCACATGAATTACAACGCATCCTACACGGACATAATGCTTTACAAAAAGAAGGCCGTCTGACGGCGTTTCTTTGCCCACTATTGAAACGAAAAGCCACCGACGGACAAGTTACCGCCGGTGGCTTTTCATTTCAACAGTGGCCGTTTATTGCAGCCGTTTGATTGCCACACACGAATATACTTCTATATTCTCTACAATTTCCTCGTGGTTGTGGTTCGTCTGGCTTTCCACAAGGTCAAACACCTTGAAGGTTTCACCCTCCATGCAACTCAACCGTTCATGTATCAGTTCCGGCAGATCGAACACCTCCAGAGCTTCTTCCTTGAACGAGCTACCCTCGCTTGCCGTACCTTTCCAGTCGGTCACAATATGTAGTTTCACTTCCGGCTCGGCACGGTATTCCACACCGGGCACAATGGCGTTCCACCGTATAGGGCAGAACTCCACGAACACCGCAGGGCGTTCCCAGTTTTCTTCCTGCTCAATGAACTCCACGTTATGGTTCCACAGATCAATATGCTTAATCATACCATCGCCAACTTCTTTCAGTTTCTGGCATAGCAGGTTATACAGTTCTTTTCTCATTTCCGTCTTATGTCAAATTCCACATTAAAATATTCGGTTATGTTCTCTTCTATGATTTCCCTGACCGCCTGCTCCACTTCGGGAGAAGTGCCGAGAAATTGCCGACGAGGTATCTTGATGGTGCTGCCTTCCTTCCTCAGTGCCATGAATTTCCAAAACTCCGCCTCGGTGGTCAGTTGCACGGTACGCTTGTCCTTACGCGGCGTTCCGTCTTTCCTGCGTCCGAATGAGCCGGTGGCTTCATAATACTTGTGCCAGAAGTAACGCTTCATCTTCTTCGTCACTCTGATTTCACCACCATCGTTATGGATGGCGGCATGAGGTAAAGTAGTATAAAAGACAATGCTGTTCTCCGTGGTCCGGCTACCGATGCTCTTGCGAAGATTGCCGGTATCTATCAGAATGGAGCCGCCCGGACGGGTCGGACTCTTGCGCCGCGCCCATGCTTCAGAAAAGAAAGCCTGCCGTTCGAAGTTCCGGTCGAACTCATCGCCCATCTCCACCTGAATATCCTTCAGTATCCTCCGGATAATTTTCCGCACGTCGTCATTCATAGTCATCGTCATTAAAGAGTAAAAGCTGGCGGGTATCGTCAGCTATCTTGTTCTTATCCTCGGCGCTCGCGTTAAGGATATTGTAGAAGGTACGCTCGGTAATGCCATACACAGGATATATGTACCGGCGCCATATCTCGCGGTTTGGTACCCCGCGCTTGACTTCCCGGTCATATATCCTGTTTATTTCCTCCACTCGTTTCTTGTAACTTACTCCGCGCCGTTTCGCCATCTGTTATTCTTTTTGGGGTTTGTAGGGTCTGATGTCAAGTTCTATATTCGCACTGCCCTTTCCCCGGCCGCTGCCGCCGCACTGTGGGCAGGGGGCATAAGTCGGGAAAGCGGAATAATCGCCGGCCGTTATGCGCCCTGTGCCGTGACAAGCACGGCACAAGGCTATCTTCGGGGATTTGGTCACGTTCCGTCTCATGCCGCATCCTCCTTCTTCGGTTCCACATAGAAAGTCTCGTCCTGCGATACCTGGATACCACATTTCGCCATCTGAGGAGCCATGTCCTCGGTGTCACGGTCGGCAAGCAGTTTGTCCTTGGCAATCTCTTCCGTCTGACGCACATACCCCGGAAGGAATTCCTTGACAAGTTGTAACGCGCTCGCCCAGGTAAAGCCTTTCAGAGTCTTCAGCTTCGGTGTACCGGTACGGAAACCGATAACACCGTGCGCCATCTCAAGGCTCTTCTTCTTGGTGAACAGTTCCGTCTGGTTCTCGGTGGCGTATGCCTGTAGGGTATCAAAGGCTTTCTCCTTCTCGCCCTCCAGTTCGGCCAGCTTGTTCGCATACTTCTCGCGGATCTTTGCACACTGCAACTCAATGTCAGCAGTGATTTTCGCACTCTGCGCGTCTGCTTTCGCGTAAACTGCAAACGCTTCGTCGGCGGCCTCGCGGGTCACACCGGTGATGATTACTTTCTTTTCTCTTTTTGCCATTGTGGTAAATTTTGATGGTTATTACTTGGGTTGATTATTCATCGATAGTTTTATCTGCGGAGAGCAGGACGGTGAACATCCTGTCGCGCTCAGCCTTGCTCTTATACTTTTCTAACGTGCGCCATGCCCCGTTCTGACCTGTCGCTATCTTTATCCTCGGCTCTGGATAATCATCTTTCCTTATGATTTTCCAACCAGCCTTAATCAATTTGTTCCTGCTGTTGATATTCATTGCGGTTGTTTTTTATTCGTCTTCAAATTCTTCCGGCCAGCGGCCTTCCTCTATCTCATGCTCAATCGCGTATTCCAGTTCTTAAAGAAACTCGATGCAGTGGCTGTCATGCAGTTCCTCGTCCTGTATCTCATGGATTAAGTCCATCACTCTCTTGACCTTGCTTCTCATGCCTGTCCTACATTGTCAAGTCCAACCAACATGAATCCCGTACAGGCGGCCTTGCCTGCTTCCGGTTCCTTTCTTGGCTTAAGCCCGCCTTTGCGCTGGATGCTCCGCAGCTTCACGGCAAGCGGCTCCAGTTCTTCCGTCGTTATCCGAGCGAACGGCTTTCCAGCAATCCGTGGGTGACGGCAGAAGTCGTTGACACGTGCCCAGTCTGAAGTGTCAATGCCGAGACGCTGCATCAGCTTCAGGCACACGCTGCGCTGCCTGCGCAGCTCGTCGCGCAGCTTCTGCCGCCATTCGTCCTGCCCGGACAGCTTCTCCAACGTGGCGCAACAGGCATCATACTCCTTGCGCGTCATCTCACGGAGGCTGTCCGTGCGGTTCCACGTGTACTGCATCACGATGCTCTTCTTGAAATCTTCCCGGTCGCCGTCATACGACAGCTTGTTGAACGAGGCATAGAACCGGGCGAAATTGGTTACTTCCTGTGCCATATTCTGTCATTTTAATGTCAGCCAATAATCCATTCTTGACCACCCGCCGGAAGCGGAAACAGTTGCCACTTTCCGGGAAAGATATTCATCTGTAAATTCCGTTCTTACGATTTTATCTCCCTTATATTCACATTCCGGCGAACCGAATATATGCCCACGGCATCTTATTCCTATGTGGCCCCATTCTTTCCGTTTCAGGACACTGTCGATAAATTCGCCCACGCTGCACTCCTCATTCAAGGAAACTGCGTATGGTGTCGTTTCGTCACCGGCGGTTCTTCCCGTTTGTGTAAACTTTAAATTCAGCATAACTTCATACTTTATTCGAACAATACTTTAATACCGCACGAGCTGGCCACGTCAAGTTCCAGCTTTGCGCCCTTGCTCAGTTCCCAGCCTTGCAGCATGTAGATAAACTCGCAGTCAAGCAGCAGACGGATGTCCGCCTTCATGTGTTCTCTCCAATGAGCCTCGTCCGGCAATCCGTTTTTGAATGGATTGACCGGGTTGAAGCCCATACCACGAAGCCTCATCTCGGCATCCGAGAATGCCTCCTTGCGCTCGTTCATGTCATAGTGGGCTATCGCCCCACTGATGTAAGCCTTGTCCCGTTTCATTATCTTTTCGTTTTTTGGTATTCCAGATGCCTTCTGTATCGCTCAGGCACTACAACCTCGTAATTGCACCGACGGCAGCACCGCCCCTCTTCTCTCACTGGGTACGGGTTGTAGCCGTAGCCCTCTATTTCCTTGCCGCAGATGCAGCATGTATTTTTTTCATTTTTATCCATTTCACAAATTATTGCTCGTTTGTATGATTCCTTCTTCCCATACCACGTAATAGCTGCCGGCATCACCAATGGCGCGACCCTGACAGTATGCCTTGTAACCCACCACACGAACCTTCATGTCTGCAAGGTATTTCGTCTTCATCGCAGGCTTACCCATGGGTTGGCTCTTGTACTCCATACTCACGAAAATAAAACACTTTTTAGGGAACATCCCGATAAGATTCTCTATCTGCTTGTATTCCCATTCTGCACGCTGTATGGAATCTACCACAACGAATTTCGGACTTTTCGGGCGCTTCAGCCGTTCTATCACTTCCTCGTAGGTTTCACCCACGGCCACCCGAAACCGACCTTGTACCTCATTCATCTTCAGATAGCCCATACGCCGCTGGAAACTCTGGTTCACGCCTTCCTCGTAGCTCATGTAAAGCACCGTCCCATAGTTGCACAGTTCCTTACTCAACTGCATCACAAACGAACTTTTGCCGCTGGCACTGGCTCCGCTGATGAACCATGAGGCGTTATCTGCCGGGAAGCCGAACGGCTTGCTCCACTTCTTACCCCACGGCAGGGTCTTCCATTTCTTGGCCGCTATGTCACGCGGTGTCAATGCACGTTTCATGGCTTTTTGTTTTGAAGTTCGGCTATCAACAGATCCGCACATTCGACAGCCAACTTCGCATCCTCTCTGTAAGAGGTCAAAGAATTCTTAAGGTTCAAGAACACCTCCTTGGCTATCTCATACCGCCGCTGTTCCCAATCAGGTTCATTTGCCTTCCTCATTTCACGGTGGATACCGATAACGACATCCATCGCTTGCATCTCTATCTTTGTCATCATGCCATTGCCATTTTAAGTTTCTCAATCTCCGTGTACACTCTCCGCAAACCGCCGCGTGTCTTACGCACAATCTGGGTTATGTCCGCGTCTTTCGGGGCGTTGACTTGGGCAACGATACGTGCCTGTGCGTTCAGGAACGCCTCGCGCTCCTTGCCGTCATCCGGCGTTACCTTCGAATAGCGGTCACCATAGCGGCTCAACATTTCCGTATAACCCACCTTCTTGCACTCGATGGAGCGGTTGATTTTCTCCTTCAGTCCATCCGCGCCCATCATGTACCATGCGCAGCACCGTTCCGTGGCATTCCACAGGGCTTTCAGTTCAAGAAAAGCCTCATACTGCAAATCACCAGCCTCATCGAGGATGACGAGTGGCGTGTCCATCGAGCGGAGGTAATAAACCAGATCATCATACACGTCGCTGTACCGTCCCCGGCTGTTCACACCGAATTCAGCGGCAATCTTCCGCACTAATTTCAGTTTGGTCTTCACCTGCGAGCAGTCTATATAAACCGCATTGCGGTGGTTCTGCACATAGTAGCGGGCCGTGAACGTTTTGCCTATATTCGGGATGTCGCACAGGATGGCCGACAGGCTCGACTGCTGCGAGAACTCCAGCTGGGCAGTGATATACTCGAAGGTGGCTGTCCTGGCAGCCTTCCACTCCATGTCGGCACGAAGGTTTACACCCAATCGGCGGGCAATACTTATCCAGTTGGCATCGCTCAGGGCTTTGTCTGTCTGGCCGTTCTTTACGGCACTGTACACCGAGGTGCTTATGCCAAGGGAGGAGGCGTGCTTCGCATCGCTCGGGTAGTTCGCACGGTTGGCGGCTATCGCTCCCAAGATTTTCTTTTTCTGCGCTTCTGTAATCATAGTTCAAACGCTGTTTTAATGTTATTCTAATTGTATTCTTACATGTCTGCGATGCCCCGTAAAGCCTCGTCTACCGTTGGTTGCCAGCTGTAGGCTTCATCCGGATCTTCCATATTCGCCACAGGGGGCAATACGAGGCTTTCTGCGGCCTCTTCTTCCACAGGTTGTATAATTGCCGTACCGACCTTTCCGATGGCATTGTCGCGCACATATTTGCCGAAACTGCTTATCTTCTTCTGCTGTTCGATGTAGGCGGCCACGTCTTCGTCCGTCTGCTCGGCCATTACACGGTTGTAAGTCACCACCTTCTCCACTTTGTCGATGAAGCGGTCGCCTTGGAAGATGTACACGTCCGTAGGCTTGCCTTCGTCATCAGGCAGGTAGTAGGCCGTCACTTTATAATCATTCGGTTGCAGACGCTCCAGCACTGACGTGTCGCTGAGCCACCAGTCCTCGTAAGCCACGCGCACCGTCGAGTTACGCCGTATGCTGGTATCCACGCGCTCGCCGATGTAACGGCTAAGCGTGAGCTTGTCATACTTGCGCAGGGTCGGATTGATGTTTGCCACCAGCACCTGCCACCGCGTCATGCCCGGATACTTCTTCTGGTTAGGATGCGGCGCGTTGTTCCATTCCGCGTTGTCGCGCCGGTCATCGGCAACCAACTGCTCGTAGCTGAAGTACTCCCTGTCCTCGTAAGTGTCGTTCTGTTCGTCGCTGACCTTCTTGTACTCCGTGCGCCACTTGCCCTTGCCGTAGAAGCGCCCGATACCCACATGGTTTCTGTGGATGACGCTACGCTTTTTCGCACCGTTCAAAGGCTCGGCATATTTTTCCTGTGAATTCTGAGGGGCACAGAAGTGGACGAAGTTGAATGCCACACCAGCTTGCAGGAAGCCCTCCTTGTACTCGCTCATCAGGTGGTTCTCAACCTCTATACCGGAGGGGATTCCCCAGCCGTTACGTTCTATCAGCCGGAACATGTCACGGAAACAGTCCACTACAAGCATCTGGTCTTTCTTGCGTCCGTAGCTCGCACCTATCACGCACTGGCTTACTACGTCGTAGGCATAGTAGGCATGGACACGCTGCTTGGTGTCTTTCAACTTTCGGGTAAGGTCAACGTCGTCCATCGTGATTTGCGACAGGGAGAACTCCCCGTTGTGGCGGTGTACGTGCGGCATCTGCTCGTGCATGAACGTGGTATAGCCCATAAGGGCATGCTCAACGAGCAGTTTGTTGTTGGGCTTGTTCAGCACGTTGTTGATGGTACTTTCGCTCAGTTCCTTCGGGTCGCCGTTCTTGTCAGTGAAGTCATCAGGATTGAACACCTCGCCGGTTTCCGGGTCCCACACATCACGTTCACCGCAGACAAAGGCGATATACATCTCATGCACGTTGCTGTTATAGGGTTTGTTCTCCTGTATGGCAAGGCTTAATATCAGCCGCTCGGTCTTGTAGTCCACTTTCCGGGCGCACTGGTTGCCGAACTTGCCGCTTATCAGGCACTCATATCCGTACTGCTTGTACTCGTTCACCTTCTTGCGGAAACGCAGCGTACTGGCCGGAAGGTCGTGCCCGTATTCCTCGCGCAGCGTCTCGATAGTCGCTGCCATCATGTCCCATTTATAGGCTCCTTCGCCCATCAGACGTTTGCGCACTCGGGCATTCTCATACAGCCGGATGCAACAGTTCAGCACCGAGGCATTCACGGCGTATTTCCTCGCAAGTTCACCCGTGGCCTTGTCGCTGTGCTGCCTTGCAGCCCAATCCATGAAATAGGTCACGGCTGCCTGGTCAAGTTCATAGTTCGACAGTATCCAGTGACGCAAATCCATAGCCGGGCCGCCGGGGAACTTTTCTTCAACCTTTTCCTTGCACGTAGTGGGAAGGCTGTCAACGGCAACCAAGGCATAATTGCCCTTTGCGCCTCCACCGCGACGTACCACCTTGATGCGGTCACGGTTTACCCAGTTCCTGTAGCAGGATTCCGTGATGATACCCGTATCAATGAGATCTCGCGCCGATATGCACCGTATGTTGCCGTAATGCTCCATTTCCTATCTACTTATCTCAATGCCGATGCCCAGTTCTGGATATTCGGAATGTCGTTTATCATAACGTTCTCATAACGGCGCACCTTGCAACCCTTATGGAACACGTCGCAGCCCCCATCCTCAAGGGAAAATTCCAAAAGCGTGTCGTTGGGCAGATACTGACGCATATAACCATCTGAATCATGCAGCGTTTCTATCTCCGGCAGTTCCACCATAACAATGCCACCACGGTCTATTGCCAGTTTGCGGATTTTCCGGGCAAGGTCGGTTCCACCACGATTATCATCAAATTTAATGGCATTGAACACGCTTCGCTGAGTCACGTTGAGTGCCTTCATAATAAATTCCCTGTCTTCCTTCTTGATGTGAATGTACTTTTTCATTGCTCACTCATTTTAATCATAATATTTTAGAGGGGTATGGGGAATCGAACCCCAACGCAAACGACCAGTACCCCGTGTGTCTTTCCACACCGCCCGCCCGTCTCTTAACGCCTTCCGGGCTGTCACGCACTGGTTTTTGTTATTCCTTATCTGCAAGTACCTCTATTAGGAATTTCTTATCCTCGTCCCAAAGCGGCAGATCCATACGCATCTTCATCAGTGTCACATCACGCTGCCCGATAAGTTTCACGGCCTCACGATAGAAATCCGTATCCTCGTAGGTGCAAGCCTTACCAACAAGAAACTCGGCAAGATCAAACGTCTTAAGTTGCACATCATCCAACTCATTGTTGCGTTCCTCTAATTGTCCTCTAAAAATTTCAACTTGTCGGAACAATACTTGTGTCAATGGGTTCTTTCCTGTCTGCCGCCAGCATCTGCAGAATTCGTCTTTATCCATGTTTCCGGCAGCCATATACATACGCTCAATACTGACATACTCTTCTACACCAGTCTTCAACCCCGTACGCTCTTCAAATTCTTTCTGTGTCATGGTCTCACTTATTTTTGTTGTTAATACTCTTCAATTATCGGTTTCACACTGCATCCAAAAACAACTTGTAATCGATATACAAGACGCTTGACGTAGGATTCTGGAGCTGTGAATACGATGCCGTCCTCAGCAGTATAGCGAAAACTTACACCATCCATTATCAGGACCCCTGAAACTTTGTGTTTCACGCTTTGTGTTTTCCACTCTTTGATTTCGTCATTCGTATTCATATTCCTTGTCTTAAAATTCGTTATTCTCGCGGCTTTTTCGTATCTTTGGCCACTCGTTCCATTTGGAACACGCTGCAAAGTTAATCAAGATTTCTCGTATATGCAAGAAAACATACAAGAAAAATCGCCTATTAAGCAGAGAATCTTGCTTTTTTTGGCACAAAAGCATGTTACGCAGTATGAATTTTACAAGAATACTGGTGTAACGAGGGGGGTTCTAAGCCAGAATAATGGAATAAGCGAGGATAATATATCGAGATTTCTCGCCTATTATCCAGATGTAAATATAGAATGGCTCATGACGGGTAGGGGAGAGATGCTCGCTGATAAGCCTGCGCAAACGAATAAAAACACAGAAAACCGCCCTATAGCCTCTTTGACCACCAAGCCCGGCGAGGGCATTCCACTATTACCGATAGAGGCCATGGCTGGAGCACTTACAAGTGAGCAAACCGTATTTGAATATGAATGCGAACGTTATGTGATTCCTGTTTTTAAAGGAGCAGACTTTCTTGTTCCTGTAAAGGGTTCAAGTATGTACCCCAAATACAGTTCCGGCGACATTGTTGCATGCCAGCGCGTTCCCATGTCAGACCTATTCTTCCAATGGAATAAGGTATATGTCATTGACACCACGCAAGGACCGCTCATCAAGCGCATAAAACCGGGAAGCGACAAGGAACATGTCCTGATCGTTTCCGACAATGAAAAATACGACCCTTTCGAACTTCCTTACTCCGCAATTCGAGCAGTCGCTTTAGTTATCGGTGTGATTAGGCTGGAATAATACGGCATGTCCTGTATGTTCCCTCCCCAAAAGACCAAATAAACCCGCAAATAGCCCTATTTACAGGATTCCACAGTGGGCTTTCTCAAAAATAGGGTGGTTTTAGAGGGAGGGGGTAAAGCCACGTTTTTTAATTCCATTTCTAAAAAATAGTAGTTACATCCCACCCAACTATTTGCATCGCCAAATCCCACTTTTGAATATCCAGTTTCACAAAAGTGAATATCCAGTTTGAATATCCACTCGAATATCCACCAAAAAAAATCGCCTATTTAGGAGTACAAAAAAAGGGAGGTAGAACCACCTCCCATAAAAACATCGCTCAAAAGTTCTTCTAATCGTCCTCTAAGCTCGTCCAAGCGCCTCCTTACGTTCGCCGCCAGAACCGCCAGAAATAAGCGTAGATTGTTTTATTATAGCCCGTTTCGTGCATACCGTGCCATTGCCGGAAAGCCCAGCGTGCAGCAAATAATTCTTCGTCGCACCGACCTGCTCAGCAGTCAAAACCGTATAAACAGCCGAAATGCTACTGAAATACCAGTCTTTCCGCTTTGTTCCGTCGATTCCGTGCGTCAGATGTACATGTATAACCTTTGCCATATTTTCATTATTTATGGCTACAAATATACCAAATAATCATTATATAGAATATATCTGAAATTCTATTTTTCAAAAACAAGGCACAAAAAAGCGGCACGAACCGCCGCCACTCCCCTACTCTACCCTACCTCAGCCCCACGTAAACCTCATGTAAACCGAAACAAACAGATCTGCCAACAAAATGAGCCTCAACAGCCCCTCCACGTAAACCCTAATTAAACCCACGTAAACATTTCGTTTTGCGCCGCCGTTTTCACCGAGTACGCACAACTCTTTGAACACCAAAGGATTTCAACCAGACCAAGCCCTACCCCACTCTATACGCTTCGTTTTTTGCCCCATACTTGGATTTTTTACACGAGTAAGTGCTTTTCGGCTTCCGGTTGCTGCTTTTCCGAAGAGCGTTTTTTGAAGAGTCTTTTTCATTATGTTTCATCGTAAGCGGTTGGACGGTAGTAAGGTATGATGATCTGAATGAAATTTGCGTGTAAATATTTTTTTGAGTGAATGGAAGCCTCTTGATACTCTTCGCTCTCAAAATGTGCTGGTCGTAATTGGCTTGTTTATAGATGGATATGATGAAAGTAAAGCGCGAGGGTGACTTTAAGAAGGAGCATGAGGGGTAAATCATAAAAAACGAGAGAAAAGGGATGATAGTATTGGTCGGTATTCCCTGCCTGCTGACGGGCGGAACGGAAATTCAGACGCTGAGCCTCGTCGAGGCATTGGTGGCGGCGGGACATCGGCCCGTTGTGGTGTGCTACTTTGAGTGGAGCGAGGGCATGGTAAAGCGTTATGAGCGAGCCGGAGCCGTGGTGGAATTGCTCAGTCGCGACGGCTGCCGTTGTGTGGGCGTGAAGAATACGCTGATTCATCTGTGGAAAGGTCTCCGTAGCGTGGTCGGGAAGTATCGTCCTGATGTGGCTCATGTGCAGTATATGGCGCCTGGGGCGTTGCCCATTCTTGTGCTGAGGTTATTGGGTGTCAATAAGATATTGGCTACGGCGCACACGGCTGCTGATATTTATCCTTCGTTGCGGCAGATACATTGGTTGGTCCGCCATGTGCTGGTGGCTTTCCAGTGCATTACGCTCAAGGCTGAAGTTTCCTTCTTTGGTACAGGTGTTTTGTTCGGGCCTGATTTTAAGTTGCGCAAGCGTGGCAATCATTTTACGATTTACAACAATTTACCGTCGTATATTTCTCCGGCCGCCGGTGGGCGCAACTCTGTCGCCGTGACCGTTGGTGTGGTAAGTCGGTTGGAGCGTATCAAGGGCATGGATCTCGTTGTTCCGGCCTTTGTCCGCATATATGATAAATATCCGCAGGTTCGTTTGCTGATAGTGGGCGACGGTTCGCTTCGCGGCAGTATGGAACGGCAGGCCGCAGAAGCGCACTTACCCGCCGGGACGATAGAG
>ENA-ORRE01001169-ORRE01001169.1-human-gut-metagenome-genome-assembly--contig:-NODE-1169-length-18159-cov-39.693935_pt1 | contig 18159 bp, 17 predicted proteins | sample MGYA00242171_ERZ509126 | MGnify/ENA primary metagenome ERZ509126 (study PRJEB26280, sample SAMEA2338648) | human gut metagenome | biome: human gut; feature: human-associated habitat; material: faeces... | reverse complement strand
TTATCACCGCATGGCCGCCGTAAAGGTCGAGATATTCCGTTCCGTTCTCGTCCCAGACCTTGCATCCTTTTCCTTTTACGATGTTCACATCGAATAGGGGATAAACGTCATATAAGTTCATAATCTAAAGTGGAGAGTGAAGAACGAAGAGTGAAGAATCATATAGTCTTTTCTTCGTTCTTCACTTCGTTTGTTTTATTGTTTCTTTTTTTGCTGTACATATCGATGACACTAAGATTGCTATCAATTCGTTGCAGTCGTCAGCTATACTGTCGTATTCTTGTTCATTTATGAATCCCGTGTCCTTTAAGAGAGTCAACCAATAATAGGTTTCATTGCATTCCTTGAGCGAAACGTGAAGCTTATTGACAAAATCCGCCTGACTTTGTGCGAACTCCGCTTCCCTAACCAATGCTCCAATCGCAGTACCAGACCTAAATATCTGATTGGTAAGAGAGTAAATCTTAGGTGTACAATCTATGTACTTCACCATATTTATTATCCTTATGGCAAAATCATAGCTTTTTATGTGTAACGGTGACTTTTCCCTCTTGTATCTGAAATTATCCATAAAGCATTTGGATTCTTCACTCTTCGTTCTTCACTCTTCGTTTAGAATGCACTCGCCTTTAATCTCAGGCCTTCGCTTTCGTTTATGCCGAACATGATATTCATGTTCTGCACAGCCTGTCCCACCGCACCTTTCAGAAGGTTGTCGATACAGGACGTGATGAGCAGCTTGTTGCCGAACTTGTCGCAGTGGACGAGAGCCTTGTTCGTGTTCACAGCCTGCTTCATGTCTATCGCCTTGTCGCTGTAATGCGTGAAGGCCGCATCTTTGTAGAAGTCCTTGTAGGCAGCAACGATGTCCTCGATGGGCGCATCCGTCTTCACTACCGCTGTGGCGAAGATGCCACGTGCGAAGTCGCCGCGATAGGGGATGAAGTCAATCTCCGCATCCAACGAGCCTTGTACCTGTGTCAGGCTCTGACGAATCTCCGGCACGTGCTGGTGGTTGAACGCCTTGTAAATGCTCATATTACAGTTGCGCCATGAGAAATGCGTCGTCGCTCCCGGCTTCTGTCCCGCTCCCGTGCTGCCCGTTATGGCGTTTACGGCGATGTCGCCCTTCACCAGTCCGAGCTTCGCTGCAGGCAACAGACCGAGTTGTATGCACGTCGCGAAGCAACCGGGGTTAGCCACGTGCTGCGCTTTCGCGATGCGTTCCTTGTTGATTTCCGGCAGACCGTAGACATAATCGTTGCCCTCTTCGGCCAAGCGGAAGTCCTGCGCGAGGTCGATTATCTTCACGTTTGCCGGTATTTCGTGCTCCGCAAGGAACTGACGGCTCTTACCGTGACCGAAGCAGAAGAACACAACGTCTACCTTATCAAACGGCATTTCGTTCGTAAACACAAGGTCGGTGTCTCCATACAAGCCCTCGTGAACGTCCGAAACGAGGTTGCCTGCATTGCTTTCGCTGTTCGCAAAGACGATTTCAGCAGAAGGATGGTTAATAAGTAGTCTTATTAATTCTCCTCCCGTATATCCTGCTGCACCTAATATACCTATCTTTATCATAATCAAAATCTTTTGGGAGCAAGAATCCACAGCAGTATATATGCCCAGAATCCTGTTCCATATCCTAATATCAACACAGCGAATATGATGCGGATTATCAATGGGTCTATATCAAAATATTCGCCCAGTCCACCACACACGCCACCTATTTTCTTGTCTGTATCCGACAGATAAAATCTCTTCATTGTTTTATTATTGAGGGGGGCTTTTACCTATCCTTATGCATACCGTAGTACACGCGGAGAGCCGTACTCGACACCTTGATGAAGCCCTTAGCCTCGTCGGCCGTCCAGCCCGTCTGAGTCTCGCCATACTCGCCGAGCTTTGATTTCGTAAGGTCGTCGTCAGAATCCACGCCGACAGTCTCGAAACCGTAAGGACGGAGCTTCAGAATGGCCGTACCGTTCACATTGCGCTGCGAACTGGTGAGCATTGCCTCGATGTCGGGCATTACCGGTTCCAAGTACTGACTCTCGTGAAGGAACATACCATACCAGTTAGCTACCTGATCCTTCCAGTACTGCTGCCACTTGCTCAGCGTTGACTTCTCAAGCAGGCGGTGAGCCTCTATAATCAGTTTCGGCGCAGCGGCCTCGAAGCCTACGCGTCCTTTGATGCCGATAATCGTGTCGCCCACGTTGCAGTCGCGGCCGATGGCATACGACGCACCAATCTCTTCAATCTTCTGAATAGCCTTTATCTTGTCGTCGAACTTCTCTCCGTTCACCGCAACAATCTCGCCCTTCTCGAACGTAATCTTCAGTTCTGCCTCTTCTTCTTTGGCTGTAACGTGCTTCAGATAAGCCTCCTCGGGCAGTCCCTGTGTCGGATCGAGCAGTTCGCCGCCGCAGATACTCGTTCCCCAAATGCCCACATTGTAGGAGTATTTCAGCTTTGTAAAGTCGGCAAAGTACCCGTTTGCGTTCAGATAGTCCACCTCCTCCTTGCGTGTCAGGTTACGGTCGCGCGTCAGCGTGATAATCTCCACACCCGGAGCCATCACGAGGAACGTCATGTCGAACCGAATCTGGTCGTTGCCCGCACCCGTAGAGCCGTGCGCGATGGCGTCCGCGCCAATCTCGTTGGCGTAGCGTGCAATGGCGATAGCCTGAAAAATACGCTCCGACGACACAGAGATAGGATAGCAGTTGTTGCGCATCACGTTGCCGAAAATCATATACTTGAGCGACTTCTCATAGTATTCCTGAGTAACGTCGAGCGTAACATACTTCACCGCGCCCAACTTATAGGCGTTCTCTTCGTTCTTCTTCAACTGCTCTTCGCTGAATCCTCCGGTGTTGGCGCAAGCCGCATACACCTCATATCCCATCTCTTTGGTGAGATACATTACATTGTAGCTCGTGTCGAGTCCGCCACTGAAAGCTACTACAACCTTTTTCTTTGCCATATCTTTTTGCTTTTTGAATTCTTCTTATTATTTGGGGATAGAGTAGGATAGGGAGTTGTGGAGAGTGATAGGGTACTCTATCTGCTTTTATTTCTCACCCTTATTCCTAAAAAGACCTATCGGTCTTCTATTTTCTTGATTCTTGCCATCACCTCTTCCGGCAACTTCACTGGCAGATGCTCTTCCGGATCATAGAGCATTGCGGTGCAGATGCAATAACGGCGGTTCGTGCGATGCAGCACATCCACGTTCACGCAGCCCTCGCAACCGCGCCAGAAAGCCTCGTCGTCCGTGAGGTCATTGAACGTAACGGGATGATAACCTAAGTGCGTGTTCATCTTCATCACCGCCGAACCGCTCGTCAGCGAGAAAATCTTGGCGTGCGGCCAGCGCACACGCGCCAGCGTGAACGTCATGTCCTTTATGCGCTTTGCCACGCCGCGGCCGCGGAAATCGGGATGCACAATCAGTCCCGATGTCGTAACATAATGCTTGTTTCCCCATGTCTCGATATAGCTGAAGCCCGCAAACTTGTCGCCTTGCAGGGCTATCACAGCCTTAGCCTCCTTCATCTTCGTCGTCAGATACTCGTGCGTGCGCTTTGCGATACCCGTGCCGCGCACCTTTGCTGCCTCTGCGATGGTTGTCAGAATGGTGTCTACATACTTCTCGTGCGAAGCGTCGGCCACCATCACCGTGATGTCGTCAATCATTTTTTTACCTTACTATTTATTCCTTTTTATAGTTTATTTCCGTTTCTGCGAACCGGCCGGTCCGTTCCCTTCACCTTATTTATTTATGTCGGGAATGACGAGGCTCAGCCCGTCTATAACCTCCTCCTTAGCCATTCCTTCCTTCAGAACAACGAATATTGTGTCGTCGCCGGCAATACTTCCCATCACGCCCGGAATGTCGTTCGAGTCGATGTTATACGCGATGCTGCTCGCATATCCCGGCCGTGTCTTTATCACAGCAATGTTTCCCGAGAAGTTTATCGACTGATAACCCGAAGTGAGCAACATCTCCCGCGCAGTTCTCGGCGACGTGACGCGCTTATACATCGTCTCGTTCGGCAGCACATACACGTATTTGCCGTTCATGCTTGCGGCCTTTGCCACCTTCAGTTGTTTCAAATCACGGCTCAGTGTTGCCTGCGTGACCTTGTATCCCTCCTTTGATAATGCTTGTAAAACCTCCTCTTGAGAGCACAACTCTTGACTCGAGATGAGCATCTTCAGGGTTTCCATTCTGTTGTTCTTAGCCTTCATCCAGTGAATAAATATACATTTTCAGACTGCAAAAGTACGCATTTATATGCAAATGACAAAATAATAGTGTATATTTTTACTTGTTTTTCGAGGAAATCAAGTGAGGTTTAGGGGGAAGGAGACAGTAGACGGGAGTTCGGGAGTTCAGACAAATCTTTCTTCTTTTTCCTCCTTTTTAGTAAAGAATTATTACAATCGAAAATTGATTCTCTCGTGCTAACGAACGTTAAATAATGGTCTCGTTACTCATTTTGGGCGTTTTTTCGACCTTAAAAATCCCAACACAAAATTCAAAAATCGTAATTCAAAACTGCAAAAGTGCCTCCGTTAGGAAAAAATCGGGTCGATTTTCGTCAAAAATTCATGTTCGGAAAAACACGGAAAAATGGCAAAAACGGCCTATTTAACGTTCGTTAGCTTTCAAAAGTGGCACTTTTAGAGTCCGTTTTAGACCGTTTTGGAGTGCAACGGAGCCTCCGTTGGAGTGCAAAAGTGCCTCCGTTAGCGTCTAACGGAGCCTCCGTTGCAATTTGACGGGGACTAAAATGCGTTCAAAAATGGGTAAAAACGAAAGAAAAAGGGATAAATCTCTGATTATCAAAGACTTATCCCTAAATTGCCTAAATTGCCGTATTTTCGCGTTTTTGAGAGCGGGAGAAGTTTCGTTTGAAAAAACGCAATTCTGAGGGCGTAAATTGTAAGGATTTTGACAATGTGAAAAATATTTCCTACCCCACCAAATACCCTACGATTAACGTACCGTTGTAGGCCCAAAGCCAGACGGTGAGGGCGCAAAGGGCATAGCGGAGCAGCGTTGCGGGGCGACGGGCAAGTATGGAAAGAAGGCAGCCTATGGCGATGGGGATGATGAATATCCAGTCGGCAGACATTATGTAGACTTCGTTGATGCCGAAACCGAGAACGAGATGGAGCATTACATCGACGGCAAACCACGAAAGGCACATCAACAGGAACTTGTTGCGCAAGCCACATAACACTCCGATGACAAACAGCAGGACGATAATAGCCTCGATAACGTAGGGCAGGGCGTTGTCGTAGCTGACGAATACGGGACGCGTGTGCGACATATCCTCAAGCAAGTGGGACTTATGGAGCTGTATGGGTTCGCCAAAGAAATTCTCGACGATAGTCTCGCCGCGCGGCGTGGTAACATCGGTCATGCTCAGCAGAGGCAGTTTGCTGACGGGTTGGCCGCTGTGTTCGGCCATCCATTTGTTGCGCGAGTCGGCCCATTTGCGCATTTTCTCTTCCTTGCCCTGCTTCTTCTGCTTCTTTGCCATATTCTCAATCTCTATCTTTTGCGGAATCTCCACCGTGCGGTACTGCCAATACCAGATGCCGCCAAGTAAGGCGGCGGGCAGGATGAAGGAAATGAGGATAAAGCGAAACGAGAACACGCGGCGGCCGTTGCTGAACAGGCTGGCCAGAAGAGTCTTGGCACCGTTGGTTAGAGTTATGCCTGCGGTGAGGAAAACAAGCAGCATCGCCTCCCATTCGCTTACCGCGCGACCCTGTTTCATGCGCATTCCCACTGCGTAGAGGGTGAGGGTGAGCAGGAAAAGGGAAATGACGAAATGGTCGGGTACCATCGTTGTAACGAGCACATGGCCGAAAGAGAAGAAGAAGGCGGTGAGCAGCGTGGCATCGGGGCGGGTGAGCGAGAGTATCTCGCGGAATATTCTATACATGAAGATGGCCGAATAGACGGCGCAGAACACGACAACCGCCATCATAAAGAAGACGGCGAAGTTGGTGCCGGTGGCCTGCATGAGCCAGTGGTTTGCCAAGTACATGGGATAGAGGAGGGTGAGAAAAAGCGGATGGCGCGTCGTCTCGAAATGCACACGAAGGTTGGACAGCGTGATATACGACCAGCAGTCGTAGCCCGAAATGCGGAAGTTCTTGGAGAAAATCGTCCAGAAACCGAGGTTGCCGCCTTTGAGGAAAAGCGGTGAATACTTGTATATCACAAGTGCATTGAACGCTACGAACACTATCAGCGCAATGAGGACGATGAGTCTTTCTTCTTTCTTTATCTTGAACATTGTTTTTCCTTTTATTTTTATTCAAATATCCTTACTCCATTCTCTGGGGGACTAAGTCTTCCCCCCTTGGGGGGATTAGAGGGGGGCTACAACAGATATTCGGCCAGCAACACCACATTATATATATACATATAGAGCGTGAGTATCAGTATCAGACTCCTCATTCCCGTGTGTAGCCGGCCCGTGCAAGAGCGCAGGGCGTAGCCGATGGCTATGGCGATGGTGAACAGCCAGTGAGGACTCATGATGTAAATCTCGTTTATTCCGAAGCCGAGGCCCATGTGTATGACCATGTCGAAGGCGAAATAGGAGAGTGCTAACCACAGAAAGCGGTTGCGGCGGCCGAGCCATACGCCTGCTGCGAACAGGGCTACGATGATGAACTCAGCCAGATAGTTGAACCAACAGCCGTATTCCACTATCACGGGGCGGCTGCGCAGCACGTCTTCCAAAAGGTGGTCGCTGTGCAGGATGATTGATTCGCCGAAGAGGTTGTGTACTGCCGTCTCCGTGCGCGACGTCGTTATGTCGGTCCATTTCAGGAAACCGCCGCCCTCGATGGGCTTGCCCGTGTGCCGGTTGGCTGCCGAATGAGAGCGTTCCCGTTTCTTCTGCGCCTTCTTTTGGGCTATCAACGCCTGCGCTCCGGCCTTCTGCCGGGCTGTGTCGGCAATGGAGACGGTGTCGAGATACGTCTTTATTATCTTCGCCTCCTCCTTCTTTTCTATTCTCGCCTTCATGTCCTTGTTGGCCTTCCAGTCGGGATATACGAACGTGTTGTATTCCCATTGCAGGAACACCCATATCAAGAGCGATGGCAGGATGACGGCAAACAGCAGATAAAGCGGGCGGAAGAAGCGCCGGCCGTTGACGAAAAGGGCGGCGAGGAATATCTTTATGCCGTTGTTGAGGGATATGCCTGCCGTGAGCAGGAATATCCAGATGGTCTGCAACTTGCCTATCGGCCGGCCGCGTTTCATGCGCATTCCGCTCACGTAAATCATCATGATGAGCACCGACATGGACATGGCGAAATGGTCGGGGCATACGGATGCCACGATGACATAGGCGAAAGAGTAGTGCAGAGCGGTGAGAATGAGCGAGTCGGAATAGCCCATTTCGAGCACTTCACGGAAGATCCGGAAAAGGAAAACGAAGGAATAGACCGTGAAGAGCAGCAGGATGAGCGCCACGATGAACTGCACGCAGTTGATGCCCGTTAGATCCATGAGCCACTGATTGATGACGCTGGGCACGTACATGAAAGGTGCGAGCAGCGGATGGCGGAACACGTTGTAGCGCATCTCCCAGTCGGTTACGACGTTATATGTCAGCGGGTCGTAGCCCGAGATGTGGAAAGTCTTTACGAAAAGCCATTTGTAGCTGGAGCGAATCTCGCTGAGCTTGTCGTAATAAGAATAGATGACAAGAGCGTGGAGTGCTGCGGACAGAAGCAGAAACACCAGTGCGGGCACTCTCTCTTCGGCCCTTATCTTGAAAAGTCTGATAATACCTTTCATCTCTTTTTAAGGAAGTATCTTACTAATATGAAATTTATGGGAACGCAAATGCAGAACATCGGAATGAGCGCGAGGCGTTTTTCGAGTCCGAAATAAATGGCGACAGACAGTATGGCGGTCTGCAAAAGATAATTGATGATATGTGAAAACACAAAACCCGCACCACGTTTGGCGGTAGATTCCACACGAAACGTGAAGCGGGTGGAGGCTATATAGTTGAAGACGAAGCTCACTATATAGCCCGTTGTGTTGGCTATTGTATAATGAAAATATGAAACCAGCAGGCAGTAGACGCCTGCTTGTATGGCTGTGGCGGCCACTCCAACGATGCCGAAGCGTATGATTTCGCCTAATTTCTGGCGTTGGGCGTCGCTCAGATGTGCCGCGATGGCGTTGTCTTTATCGGCTGTATGGCCTTTGCGGAATGGCTTGTAGTGGCTCTCGTCGGCGTATTCGAACATCCGGCTGTCGCCTTTGCTGTCGCCGAAAGCGATGAGGTGGTAGGTCTTTCTGTAAGGGAAGGCTGTGCGGATGCGCTTCACCTTCTCTTCGCCGTAGCAGTTCTTTGTGAGGAATTTGCCGGTGACGAGTCCGTTGCGCACCTCGATGCGTGTGCAAGACACAATGATTCGGTCGGCAAATTCGGCGAAGAACGGTCGCACCCAGTTGTCTATGCTCGCGCTGACAATCATCACTTTGGAGTTTTCGGCGAGTGCCTTGCGAATTTCGTTGAGGCCGTCCGGGCGCATCAGGTGGGCTTTCTCGTGTGCGAACGAGGCACAAAGAGCGTTGAAATCGGCTTCGGCCATATTACGAAACAGAAAAGAAAAGACTTGCTGTTTGGCTTTCCAGTTGGGATAAAGGCGCAGCTTCATCAGCACAAGCAACGGCAGGAAGAGCAGCAGCGTGGTGTAGAGGCGCCGCTCTCCGCGTGCGAACTTAATAAATTCGAGCAGCGTGTCTTTGGTTGTCAGTGTGCCGTCGAAGTCGAAGGCATATACTTTCGTTTTCATCTTATAGCTCTTTTAGATGCTTTCTCAGCCGAGAATATTCCTTTTGTAGATAAGAAACATGAACGTGAGGCCCCACAGAAGTACGATTATTTGGGTGAATCTGTCGCGTATTATGACCTTTGTCGGGTCGCCGCTGTCGTTCTCCACCACGGTAATCTGTATGTATCTGAGTAGTCCGATGAGCACGAATATGCTTGTGAGATATAGGTTTTCCGTTCCGAATCCGGCCATCACATCGGGCGAAATAGTGTACATGATATAGCAGACGAACGTCATCGAAGCCGTTATGGTTATCGCCTGGTTGATGAAAGTGAGATTGTAGTGGATGGTGTTCTTGCGTGGAGCCTCGCCCGTCTCGTTCATGCGGAGCACGTCGTCGCGCCGTTTGGCGAACGAAAGGAAGAGTGTCAGCAGGAACGTCATGAGCACAATCCATTTACTGAGGGCTATGTTTGTGGCCAAACCGCCGGCAAGTATGCGGAGGATGAAGCCGAAAGCTATGATGCAGACGTCGATGATGGCGTATTGTTTCAGTTTGGTGCAGTAGCTGATGTTCAGCATCCAGTAGAGCGACAGAACGCAGGATACCTCCCAATAGTTGGCTATTGCGAAGTCTTGCAATGATGCAATGCCGAACGGGAAGCACAGGATGAGATTCGCGAGTATGGGAAGCAGGATGCAGATGACGTATGCCGTAGACTCCTTTATGACCCCGGAAGCCACCGGCCGCTTGCATTTCGCGGGATGACGGCGGTCGGCCTCCACGTCGATAACATCGTTGAAGCAGTATATCGACGATGCCACGAGGCTGAATGCGAGTGTCGTGATGAGCGCCGCTACGATGGAGCTGACGTTAAGTAACGCGCCGCCGAAGAACAAAGGCAGCAACACGAAGCCGTTTTTTATCCACTGATGCGGACGGATGAGTTTCAGAATATCTTTCATTTCAGTCGCTTTTCTATCGGATTGGTTATCTTTTTCATTATCTTGCCCAGTACCCATGCAATCGGGAAGGCTATCGCCACGCATATAATAAAGGTGGGCCAGTAGCCTAATTTCAGTTTCTCGATGTGGCAGAGTATGAAGTGTGCGTGTATCAGATATATCTCAAGACTGATTGTCCCGATGAAGGCAAGACCCTTGTTGAGCTTCTCCGGCAGTACGGCGAACAGGCGGCAGAAGAGCAATATGCCCGTTATCGTAAGCGGAATATAGACCATTCGTTCGATGAACAGTGGGAAACGGCCGTGCAAAACCTGCTCAAGGTAGACGCAGGTGGATAGCGACGCGATGAAGAAAAGGGCTATCAGCCATATTGACGAGCCTCGGAGTATGGTCTTGTTGCGCACGGCTTCGCCCATATTTATGCCTATCAGGTAAATCGGAATGCGGCTCCAGAAGATTTCAATGTGGCCTACTGCGCTGTGAATGGGTGCCACCCACTGCACCGCCACGCACCAGACCATCATCAATGTGGGCATCCAGCGGTAGACGGGATTGCGCCGTATGAGGGTCATATAGGCCGGAGTGAAGATGTAGAGCATCATCGTGGCCGGGATATACCAGAACGTTCCTTCATCGTGGAGCCAGAAATCCCAGTTGATTAGCACGTCGCCGAGCAGGTCCACAACGTCCTTGCTGTATCGTTGCGCCCCGAAGAAGTCGCAACCGTAGAACAGTCCGGCCACAACGAGCCACGTGGGATAAATCCGAAGGTATCTTCTTGTGAAGAAACGCTTTACCGACTGATTCTTAACCCACGAGAACCAAAGGCCCATTCCACTTAAAAACAGGAATATATCCACACCGATATTGCCCATGCGGCGCAGTCCGTAGAACATATCCGAGCGCGGCAGACTCACGTGGAAGAGTATGATTGCAATCATGGCAACGCCCATCAGTTCGCCACGATAGCGGCTGATGTCGGCCAGTTCTATGTCTTTTATCTTGTGAATCATATATATATTAGTAGTTGGAAGACAGGAGTTCGGGAGTTCTGGCAATACCCACAAAAGCATTTCTCTTACCTCTTATCTCTAACCCTTCATCCCTTTCCATCATTTTTGATTCTTTATTCTTTATTCATCATTCTTCATTTACCTATTGGTACGCGCTTCAACAGCTCGCGGAAGAGCCACGCCAGTGCGATGGAGGCGATGATATAGAGCAGCAATCCCGTGTAGATATCGCCGTGATGAGATACCGGGATGAATATCTTTCGGGTGATAGGATGGCACACGAACAGCGCAGCCGAGATGCTGCCCATCCATTCCAATAGCGAACAAGGAAGTGTCTTGATTAGTGATATGTTGAGCGTGATAATGAAAATAGGAACAAAATACCACGTCATATACGACTGGGAAAGAAGATAAACGAGTACCAACGACACCACGCCGACAAACAAATGAGCCGCCGGAGTGAGCTGTTTGCCGAATCGTGCATATAAAAGTCCGAGTCCGAACGGCAACATTCCGCCTATGCAACTATAACGGATATAGTTCAAGGTGTCGCCTTCGGGGGCGCAAAACACTTGCGCCAACCAACAAATGGCCATCAGCGTCACTACAACTCCCCAATGGCGGCGGTAGAAAAGAAGCCTGTAAACAATGTAGAGTTGCAGCATCAGACCGAAAAACCAGTATGGTCCGGGCCAAATCACCTTGTCGGGCGACGGCATGAAGTTGTTGACCATGAGTAGTTGGGTGATGATATGCGATGCGGCGTAGTGGTGGGAGCCGGGCGTAATGGCATCAATCATAGTGAAAGCAACGAAGCCCACAATCATCATCTTGAAGAGCTTGAGGAAGTGAACGCGTATAAACGACACGCATCCCGTGTCTGATTTATCGCCCGGGCGGCTCTCGTATTTGCAATAAAGGCCATAGGCACTGAGGAAAAGGAACACCGGCACCCCGTAATGGCCGAAGAACGAGAACAGATGCACGGGCAGAAGACTGTCTGCATGGGCAATGGCGCGGTTCAGTCCGTAGACGTTATTGGCGAAAAACTGATATTCGTTCTCGCGCACTATGCCCCCAAGCCAATGGCAATAGTTGTGCATGAAGATTCCAATTATGGCGAGTCCGCGCATTGCGTTGCACTCCGCACGGCTCAGCAACCCGCTTCCTTTCGTGTTATTTCCCATTCTCTGCCTCCATCAATTTGTCGTAATCAACCTTTCCCTTTATCACTCTCGGACGCATCTCGTCATACCGCGGCGACAGAATATTATACTCCTCGTGATAGTCTTTCGAGCTTATTCCGGCCAGATAAAGCAGCAGATGCGGCAGTGCGTCGGTCATCATGCGCCTGTCTTTAGCCCCAACCACCTCGCTGAATATGTCAGGATGCTTCACGGCATACTTGTGAGAGCACCATATCCACAGCGGCACATCGAACTCCTGGTGCGCCAACCGTGGTGTAATCTCCGCACTGTGATTGCGCCCATAGTGCTGAAAACCATCGTTGAAACACTCCTCTCCGTGGTCAGACAGATACACGACAATAGCTTCCTCATCCTCGAATTTATTCAAAATGCAGTCCACAATCGAGTCGTTATATATCGTCGCGTTGTCATAATGCGATAGGATGTCGCGGTTGCGTGCGGTCAGGTCGGGCCTGTCATAATCGTCTCCGTAATATTTTCTGTGCGTTTTGGGGTAGCGGGTGTTGTAACTCACGTGCTGCCCCATAAGATGAAAGATTGTCAGATTATGCTCTTTGTTGTATTTCTTCAGCTCGTCATAGTCCGTCAATACGCCGTCATCAAACTTATGCAGCGTGGTGTTGCGGGTGTCGAACTGCGCTTTGCTCAGGTCTTCGTTGTTCAAGAAGAAACCGCCACTGAAGTCATACACAGCTTCTTTGGCCTTCGGCAGGAACTGATTGGTGATGAACGTAACGTGATAGCCCGCCTTTCGGAATATCTCGGGGAATAGGGGATAGTCGCACCATTCGCCTTTCATGCCGCGGACGTATGTCGAAAACATATTCTTGAACACGAAACTGGTGAGGTTCCACGGTGCCACGACATCCGTATAAGGCACAAGCCGGCCGCGTTTGCTGCGCTTCACCTGCATCGGAGCAGTTGGTTTGTCGTATCCGTAGAGCTGCGAATGATATTTGTTGTAGCTTTCTCCAATTATCAATACAATGTGAGGGCTGCGGAACGAGCAACTGTCCACGCTCACGTTGTCCTTCGCCACGATGAGCTTGTTAATCTGTTGCGCTGCAAGAGAGTTTGAGAACAAACTGAAAGCCAATCTGTGCGTAGGCAGATAGAACTTCGCACAGTCCTTCTTCGTAAGTTCGTGTTCCACCTGTCCGACGTTCGCTTTCGAGAACATCTCGGCCATTGCGCGCCTGTTGTCCGCCGTAAAGTCGAGGCTGTACACCAAAAACCACACCACGAATGCCCCCGCCGCAGCCGTTACATAGCGGTGATAGCTTTTCCAGTAGCCCGCAATCTTAGTCATGGGAGCCGAGTTCAGCCGCAATTTTTCTTTCACCTTGTCAGTCTTTTCCCTCGGAATGCGTCTTGTCAGCGGCGGAATGACGGTGGCAAGGAAGTGTGCCAATATCAGCAGCAGCACCTGCCCGACGCTCGAAAACAGCACATCCGCACCGAGATACGACTTAAAGAACTCGCCTGCCTCGCGGCTGTTGGTTTCGCCCATCAGCAGAAGTATTGTCGGGTTGATGGTCGTTTGGAATTTAACGAAGCAGAAAACGTCGGTTATTGTTACGGCATACACCACCGCAGCGCATACGAACCTCACCCACTGCCGTATCTTATGCGGTATTACGGAGAGTAGGGCGCATACCAGATACAGCTCGATAAACAGTTCATAGTATGTGCTTTCGGGGAATTTGTCCTTGTTGTTTTCCGGCAGCACGGCCCAAGCGGCCACAATACCGAGTACATACATGAAGCAGAAGAACTTCGCATTCCTTCTTATCGGCAGGAACACTGCATTCAATATGTGTACTAAAATATTAACAAACTTCATTAAGTTGCGATTTTGTTGCAAAGGTAGTGCAAGAAGCGATAAGGACAAAATAAATTTGATTTAATTTTAATCGCAGGCTAAAGAAATGAGAGTTTTTTGGGGGGATTAGGCCGGTTAGTCTAATTAGATCAATTAGACCAATTAGGCTAATTAGGCTGTTCCCCCCTTGAAGGACTGTGGGGGACTTTCCGCTTCGCGTAATTCACGCACTCTTTCAGTATCTCTGCGCCCGCCCACCACATTATTATATAATATAAGGTGGCGGCAACGACAATCTTGACAGCTATGCTTACGATCATATTCTCAGCCAATTCTCCGGCCCAATATGCCACGCCCGCCGATAAAAGAGCAGCTAAGAGGAAGGGTAGCGTATCCTTCAGGAAATGCGAAAGGCGCAGTCCGATGATGCGGCGGTTGAGCTGTTGAAGCACTCCGAGCCACAGAATGTTCATCAGCGAGTAGACGGCAATCATGGTATTGAAACCATAACGCGCCAAAAGGAGAATCACTGCGACCTGTACGGCCACCAGTCCGATGTTGCTCCACATGAAGATGTCCGACCTTCCGCGGCTCACCATGAGATTTTGTAATGGCTGATAGAGTGGCAGGAACGCACCGCCCACGCACAGAATCTGCAATATCACGATGCTTTCGGCCCACTTGTCCGATATAAGCAGGATGATAAATTCGCGCGAGATAATAGCCAGTCCGAGCATTACGGGGAAAGAAAGGAACGCCGTGAAGCGTATCATCTTGCGCAACACAGCCAACTGACGTTCCCGTTCGTCGTTGACCGACGCGAGAACCGGCTGCGCCACCTGCGAGATAGTACCCGAAACGAGCGATGAAGCCATATTATTCCATTTGTAAGCCTGTGAGAAATTGCCCACGGCGTGCACCGGAAACAATCGTCCGAATATCATTGTCAGTATGTTGTTGCTCGTCTGGCTCACGATGTTCGTTATCATTATCTTGCTGCTGAAGCCGAACATCCGCCTCACCGGACCGAAATCAATCTTCAGCGACGGTCTCAACGGCATCAGGAAGTACTTGCCCACGCTGAGCGCGCCCACATAGACGAGCTGCTGAGCGGCTATACTCCAATAGGCCATACCGTTCATTGCCATCCCTATACCCGTTACTCCCGACACCACGAGTACCCCCGTGCGCAGTATCGTCGTCTCCTTTATAATAAGATTCTTGCTCAGATAAGCCGAAGGCACAATGCCGATGGCCGACAAAGGGATGCTGAGGAAGCATACACGCGACAAGCCTATGAGCCTCTCCTGATTGTAGAATCCGGCTATCAGTGGCGCGCACGCAAACAAAAGGGCATACAGCACCACGCCCATTATCATCGAGAACCAAAACACTGAGTTGTAGTCGTTGGCCTCCGCGTCCTTCTTATTGATGAGTGCCGATGTGAAACCGCTTTCCTGTATGGTTGTGGCAATGGCGCTGAATATCGCCAGCATACCCACCAAGCCATAGTCTTCCGGCAACAACAGCCGTGCCAGGAAAATGCCTATCAGTGCGTTCAGCAGTTGCATCATCCCGTTGTTCATGGCTGCCCAGAACAGTCCCGTCGCCGTTTTTTCCTTTAGTGAACTCATCCGTTGATAGCTTATTATACCAATCCGTTCTCCTTTAAGATTCCTAACAACTCATGTTCGGATATGTTTTCTTTTTCCGATTTGTCGTAAATGGTAAGAAGCATAAGCTCAGAGTTTACGTCTGCTACCAATAACGTATAGGTAATGACCCGTGCACCACCGCTTTTACCTTTTCCTTTAGCGGTGATTGCCATACGAACCTTACGGAGATTTCTTCCGAGGTCAGTACCCTGCAAAGGGTCGTTTTGAAGAGATTCTTGAAGTTGTATTAAGTCTTTCTTTATGGATTTGTAGCGTTTGCTTAAATGTTTTACTGCCCGTAGGAAGCTCTTTGAGGTTATAATCTTACAACTCATTAATCACTTCCTCCAATGTCTTTAGCTCTATTTTTCCTTCTTTGTATAGTTTCAGCTCTTTGCAAGCCTCGTCAAAGTTCTGTAATATCTCTGCTTTTGTCATGCAAGGTTCTTCTTCTTCCTTTGCTTTAGTCTTTTCCTGTCTTTTAGGAAGTATGCTTACGCCTTCCAATGCCCCCAGTACCTTTCGCAGTGATGGAAGAATAGAAGGATTCTCAACATTTATTATAAACTGTGCCATAATCTTTCTTCTTTATCAGTTCAGTGGCAAAGTTAAGTAAAAAACATCTATTCCGCAAGAAACAGATACCAAAAAGCATTGTAAAACATACACCATAGCTCTGGAATATGACCGAATAGCACGGCAAACGCCCGTAAAAGGCTTTGTAATAATTTAGATTTTTGGATACTTGCGCAAACGATAAGTTATTGGAAATCAATGTGATAAAATTATAATTCATTTAGATAATTGTGGGACGGAAATATCCTACGTGTCCTTTTAATATATCTTTGCAAATAGCTAACACGTATGGTGGCAACAATATATCTGTTGCATTTATTAAAGTTAATTATAAGCGAAAGCTGTTCCGTGAGGAGTGGCTTTCTTTTTTAAAAAGTAAGTCCCTAAAATTAATTTATAATCATAGAGAGTATCGTTTAATCTTGGAGACTAACTTATCAGCATTCCGTGACGTTCCGAAAACAGAAAACTCAAACTGAAATTCTGTCGGTTTAAGGGTGCGTTTTTATGTGATTTTAAGTAAAAATATATTACAATCGAAAATCGATTCTCTCGTGCTAACAGTTGTTAAATAATGGTCTCGTTACCCATTCTCGACCGTTTCCCGTCCTTAAAAATCCCAACTCAAAACTCAAAATTCGTAATTCAAAATTGCAAAACGGCCTCCGTTGGAAGCTGCAACTCCTATTTTTTATTGAATTTTGCCGTTCCCAAAAAGACAGGAAAAGCACCGTTTTCATCTGATTTAACGTTCGTTAGCTTTCAACGGAGCCACTTTTGCATTCCGTTTTAGGCCGTTTTAGACTGCAACGGGATAGGTTTTGGAGCCCAAAAGTGCCTCCGTTGCAGTGCAAAAGTGCCTCCGTTACAAAATAATGGGGTTAAAAACGCGCTCTAAAAGGGCACAAAATGCGTTAAAATGGCATAATGCTCTGATATTCAGTAAGTTATCTCAAAATTGCGGAAAATACCCTATTTTGCCGTTTTTTTGAGCCTGAAAGATTTCATTTGAAAAATCGCGAGTTTTGAAGGGCAAAACTATGATGATTCAATAAGAAAACTCACACTTCCGAACAGTGAAGAATTGGGATGGGGAAGAGTGCATGATTGAGTGCTAAAAATCTATATGTTCAAAGTTACTAAAAATCAACGAATTATGCAAATTTTCAAAGAACTATTTCGCTACTTAAAACGTTAAATATCAGAGCGTTATATTAATAACTTATCGGGTGGTTTCAGCATTTGTTTTTCGGAACATATAACTGGACACCCTACCAATTATATATATGTATTGGAATTGAAACTAAGCAACAATGGTGGTATTGATGCAGCAACCGAACAAATAAGAGCCAAGCAATATGCCGGGCCGTTCAAAGCTGACAAACGAAAAGTTGTTGCTCTTGCCATAGAACTGGACAACTTAGGCAAAGGATTGACAAATTGGAAGGAAGTATAGTAACAATATGAGGTCGGACGATTGCAGCCCGACCTCATGTCTGTGTAAGGAAAACTATATCTGATAACAAGTAAAATCATCATGACATTGATTATTCACACAACATCATGCGTGATTTCTCCTTGGCAAAAGCTTGCATGTCGACAGCCACATCGTCTTCGTCTACGATTTCCACACCAGTCATGGTTTCTATAACATCTTCCATGGAGACAACTCCACGAAGACAACCGTATTCATCTAAAATGATGGAAATATGCTCACGCTTTTCCAACATCTTTTCCCATATCTGATATACAGAATCGTCCTCGTTGAAGGAAAGAATAGGACGCATAAGGTCGGACAATTTGGTTTGAAACTTGTCATCAGACAATGATTTGAGTATCATGTCCTTCAATACATAACCCTTGATGTATTCCTTGCTTTTGTCGTAAACCGGAATGCGAGAGAAATTCCATACCTGCTGTTCGTAAAACTCTTTTATGGTGAGGTTAACGCTAGCAGACTCCACCACGATAGAGGGAGTCATTACATCTCTTGCTTTCACTCCCGACAAATGTATGCAACTCTTTATTAGGCTCAGTAGCAAAAAGGTGTGGGTATAAATAAAAAATGTTATCTTTGCAGTCAT
>ENA-ORRE01001165-ORRE01001165.1-human-gut-metagenome-genome-assembly--contig:-NODE-1165-length-18194-cov-34.967859_pt1 | contig 18194 bp, 19 predicted proteins | sample MGYA00242171_ERZ509126 | MGnify/ENA primary metagenome ERZ509126 (study PRJEB26280, sample SAMEA2338648) | human gut metagenome | biome: human gut; feature: human-associated habitat; material: faeces... | reverse complement strand
TTTTTCAAGCTGCCGATTCAACTTTTTCAGGGCGTTTCTTATCCCGAACTCGCGTCCTTATGCTGCCTACCATTCTGCCTTCCTTGTCCCGGACGATGAAACAAGCCGAGTCTCCGGAGTAGGAAAGCTCTTCCCGGTAGATGTCCTCGATCTCCTGCTGTGCCGTGTCTGGGATCGGTTCTGATGAATGATGGTTATAGTTCTGTGTCACCACGAATCGGGCGATGTCATGAAGTCGGTCAGTACCGACTCTTAAGATAGAATAGTCATTGCATGACCAAATCACTTTTTCCATAGTTGAGACGGTTTTGAAATTTTCCGCAAAACTATGAGCAGACTGTCTTCCTAGCGTGACACAAAAGGGTATTTCAAGGATTCTGCTCCTTAAAATTACCCTTTTGTGTAGTAAGTTATTCTTTGTATGGCAGGATTTTATTAATTTTGCACCGAGAAAAAGACCCAACGTTATGGACTCCAATATAAAGACAGGAGACTTCTTTTCATTGCAGAACTCGGTGGAGAGCGTCAACGAGTCTGACTATGAGAAGACCGGACTTATAATAGAGGCTGCGCGGGCATTCGAGCGCAGCACCTACCAGTGTGTCTATATCATAGACTACTTCAAGAAGGGATTTTTGTATGTCTCCAACAACATAGCCCGTCTTTGCGGCGGCGAGGCCGAGAAAATAAAGGATTTCGGATATAGGTTCTATATAGACTATGTGCCGCCGGAAGACCTGAAGATGCTGGTGGAGATAAACAACAAGGGATTCAAGCTTTTCAACACACTTCCCATAGGAGAGAGGAAGGACTATACAATATCCTACGACTTCCACATTATGAGGGGTAAGCGAAAACGCCTTGTCAACCACAAACTGACGCCGCTCATTCTGACAAAGGACGGAAGGATATGGCTGGCGATATGCACAATCTCCCTTGCGGCGGGTAACGAGCCTGGGAATGTCATCATGAAGAAACCGAATTCCGGCATGTTCTACCAATACTCCCTGTATGACCACAAGTGGGAGAAGTGCAAGGAGATAGTGCTTACGGATAACGAGCGTGAGGTGCTTTCCCTTTCGACACAGGGATACACGATGAACGATATCGCCGACAATATATGCAAGTCGGTCGATACCGTCAAGGCCTGCAAGCGCAGTATATTTCAGAAATTGAATGTAAGGAATATAGCGGAAGCCGTGGCCTACGCCCAGAACCACCAGTTGATCTGATCTGTTTATGCCGGATCGCAGCGCAGCGATGAGAAATAGAACTTAGGAAAATACTTAACTTCCTTACCGGTGATGATGTCAAACATTGCGTTCACGCAATGTCCGGCCACAATCCACGATGCGACTGAAAGCTGTGGGGGGGGAAGCTCCCCCGGCTCATTACGGTATGTCTCGATCACATCGTCGAGCCACCTGTTCGGCATGTTCCAGAACGTGCAGTATCGGGCGACGAAATCTGCCATTTTTACCTCGAATCCTTTGTAGGAAGGCGACACTTCCGTGAGCTGGTATCCTCCTGGCTTCACGATTGTGAGGAAGGCACCCCATCCGAAATTATATGGATGCAGGACAGGAATCTTTCTTTTGGAACATAGGTCATCGAAGACAAAAGGAATGTCGCTCTTGAAGTCAAGGGCATTGATGGCAATGTCAACCCCTTCGAGCAGTTCTTTCACATTGCCCTTGTCAATGAACGTGTCATGGTATTGTATATTGGCCTTAGGATTTATCCTCAGTAGTCTCTTGGCGAGGCTCTCCGCCTTGGATTTCCCGATGTCGCTCTTGACATAGTTCTGACGGTTGAGATTAGATAGCTCCACCCTGTCACCGTCCACAATCACAATATTCTCGAAGCCGAAGCGCAGGGCGCACTCGGCAATGATGCTGCCGATGCCGGCTCCGCCGAGCAATATGCGGGTTTCACGAACCTTCTCCTGCTCTTCTTCGCTTACATAAATTCGATTTCTGTTATATCTGTCCATTAGGATATATATATATTAATTATGGTGCAAAGATAGGTCTGCGGAAACGAACTGGCACAACACAAAAGGGTATTTCTCATTTTTTCTCCGGTTTTATTTTGCCGGACAATAGATAATCACTATCTTTGCAACAATAAAACAATATAAAAATAAAACAACAAATAAATTAAACAATAATTATGGATAACAATAGAATATCCGTCTTGAAAAGACGAGTCGAGGAGAACGAGATTCGCCCACAGGAGGCGAGGGAGGCTCTTGAGCACCACCTGCGCCAGTTGCAGAGGCTTGGAGCCACCCTTGAAGACAATGTGTGTATGATACTCCGGAAGGTCATTGCCAGGTCGGAGGCAGTAGAAGAACTTGACAGACTGACTGACGGAACATGGCAAGAATAATAGCGGTGGCGAACCACAAGGGTGGTGTAGCAAAGACAACAAGCTGCGTCAACGTGGCGGCGGCCCTTGCCAAGATGGGACGCAGAGTCCTGCTTGTGGATGTAGATCCACAAGCCAATCTCACGAGCAGCTTCACCGACGAGAGCAAGATCGAAGTTTCCATCTATGATGCCATGAAAGGCGCACCGGCCCCTATAATGCATATAGGTGACAACCTTGATCTGATTCCTTCTCATATAGATCTTGCCGGGGCGGACATGGTGTTCAGCAACAGAATCGCCCGGGAACAGATTCTACGGGATATCCTCGACGGTCTTAAGGATGCCTATGACTATATAATCATAGACACGCCTCCGGCTCTCGGTCTTGTGACGATTAACGCTCTTACAGCAGCGCAGAGCGTCATCATCTCCATCTGTGCCGAGACCCTTCCGCTGCGTGGTCTTGTGATGCTCGACGAGATGATCGTGGACATCGCACGGAGCATAAACCGAGGGCTTCATGTGTCGGGTATAATCATAGCCAAGTACAACCGCCGCAAACTCGACAATGCCGTGATTGACGCTATCCGGGAAAAGTACGGGGACAAGATTTTCAAAACCTTCGTTAGAACCTGTGTTGCCGCAGCCGAGGCTCCCACCTATCGGCAGAGTGTTCTGGACTATGCTCCGGATTCCAATGCCGCAGCCGACTACAAGGCATTGGCAATGGAGATTGATAGTCAAACAATATAAAAATAATAAAATATATAAATATTACAATAGAACAATATTTATGGCAAGAAAGACATTGACATCCGAGTTGCTTGGGACAGTGACCGGATTGAGTAAGGAGGGAGAACCGGAAAATTCCACAGCTCCTAAGTCCTCAGATAAACCACAGGAAGGGATGAACTCCGGCGCTGAAGTTCTTGACAAGCGCAAACCGGGCAGACCCAAGGGCGGGGGAGAAGAACTTGAGGTAAATGTCACGTTCAGACTCCCTGACTCTTTGATTCAGGAGGTGAGAATGCTTGCGGTAGTCGAGCGCACCACACAGAAGGAGATTGTAATTGCCGCTTTAAGGGAATACCTTGTAGGAAAGTCCTACAATAAATAAAGTAATAATTAAAACAATATATAAATATTGCAATAAAACAAGGGTCGGAAGGTTTATTCTTCCGACCCTTGTTTGCGGATTGATTTGGTAGTCTCGAAAAAAGGTGCTAATTTTGTCAAAGGTGTAAAAGAAAACATATTGATAATATACGCCCCCCTGTGGTGGCGCGAGGAACGAGCGCCTATCTGTTCAAAATTTTCGATTATGGGTATAGACGGTTTCGATTTTGATTCGTTGACTGACGAGCAGTTTAATAAATTTATATGGTCTTTGGATGCTCTGAAGGCTAAGTTGAATCGTGTTTCTGTTGAGGAGCTTGAGCGGGAGTTTGAGGGGAAGTCTGTATATTTGTTGGAGAACGAGCACTACGATTTGGTAGAGCTTGAGGTTGGTGAGTTTGTCGATACCGTGTTTGAGAGGAAGGCTTTGGGGAATGGTGAGGTCGTTGTTCCGTTTGAGGAGATTCAGAGTCGGGAGTATAGGCTTTGGCTCAGTCAGAAGATGAGGAACAGGAGAACGGTCAGAGAGGGCGAAGCCCCCCTTCAGTTGTCCTCCCCTCTGATAGATTACAGCGGCTACCGTATGTGGAGATATAATCCGGTTATATTCTATAAGGATGGAGGCAAGGCGAGACACCGGCTGATCCTCTTGGATGATGAGGAAACATTGAGATTCTTGGAGAACCGGGAGTTTGCGATTATGTCCCCGGTTACTTATGTGGGCAGGACGAACTCTTACAGGAACGCCCGTTATCTCTATGCTTTCGCCATAGATCTGGACGGTGTGAGTATTCACGAGGTAAGGGCGTTGCTGAGGGGCATGACCACGGGGGTCTATCCTGTCGCCAACATCATCGTCAATTCGGGGCATGGCGTTCATGTGTATTACCTGCTTGAGAGTCCTGTCGGGATGTACGAGACACGCCTTGATGCACTGAACAAGATGAAGGCCGGACTTACGAGGATTGTGTGGCTTGTGTCGAAGCTCGACACTCCGCAGGTGCAGAGCGTAGTCCAGGGATTCCGTCTGCCGGGTACGAAGACGAAGTTCGGCAAGCCTATAAGGGCGTTCTGGAACCGTAATGCACCGTTGCATACATTGGATGAGTTGAACGGTTTTTTGGGCATCTACAAGCTCTCTGATGAGGAGATAGGGCAGCTCAAGGAAAAGCATCCGCACAATCCGGCAAGGGTTACTTTGGAGGAGGCGAGGAAGCGTTGGCCGGAGTGGTACGCCTCACGTGTCATAGGTAGAAACCGTGTCGGGAAGAAATGGAACATCAACCGTGGGCTTTACGACTGGTGGCTTGCAAAGTTGAAGGACGGCAGCGAGGTAACGGTTCATCACCGCTACTGGTGTGTTCTCACGTTGGTGGTGTATGCCGTCAAGTGCGGCATACCACGGGAGGAGGTTCTTAACGATGCCCTTGCCTTGGTTCCTGCTTTTGATCGCAAGACGGAGACTGTTGACAACCCGTTCTCGGAGGACGATGTTAAGGACGCTATGAGAGCTTATGACGAGCAGTATTGCAAGTGGCCGTTAAGGGTTATCGAGACAACAACAGGAATCCGTATCGAGAGGAATAAGAGGAATGGTAGAAAACAAGACTTCCATTTAGGAATTGCTCGTGCAAGTAGAGATTATCAATGTAAGGTAAGAGGAATGACCAAGTGGGATGACAATAGAGGAAGAAAGAAGTCAACGAGAGAAAACAGTGACTTTGCTATGATTGTAAGTGAATGGCAGGAACAGCATCCTGGCTGTAAAAACAAATCATTGTGCGCCCGTGAGACCGGACTTACAAGGCCGACAGTCCACAGATGGTGGGACGAGTCAAAGGCCGAGCCTTCAGACGGTGCCGAATGACAAGATTGTTTGAATCCGTTGCCAAACAAATCCCGGTGTACTGGTGTTATAGGTGCAGTGCCACCGCTTGCGCGAAAGAGCAAATTTGAAAAATTTGCCATAGCTTAATAGGGCAAAATATTGGCTACGCCACCGCATCCACTCCGTTGGGACGCTACATTTAGCCCTATTAAGGCATGGGGCTTTGCCCCCTACAACCCTCACAAGGGGAGTGCCCTCTCCCCTTTGAACCCCACCGCCGGGATGACCCTTCCCGGACCCACGGCCAAGGGCTTTCAGCCCCCGGCGCCCCTGAGCAGGGAGTGACCCTCTCCCTGCACCCTCCGGCAAAGGGAACCGCTCTGCGGCCGCCGTTCCCCTTGCATCCCTTCCCGGCCGTATCCGGAGACATCCGGAATCTGTCTTGCCGTTTGAATGTGTGTTTGATCAAACGTTCAAATGAACATTCAAACGTATGTTCGAATGATTGAATGAACAATCATTCAATCATTCAATCATTCATTCGATTGGTTGATCGATTGATCAATCAGATGTTTGATTGCAGGACTGTACGTTCAGTCATTCATACGTATGAACAGCAATCAAGCAATCAGAACGGACAGATGAACATATAAACATATACTTAAGTACATTTGTCCATAAAACCATATATCCCCGACATGAGCAATTACGTTGTCTGCCATTACGACAAGTGCTACGGGCCTCCAGTATCATACACGACCCACATCGAGAGGAAGAAGGCTGACGGCTCGGAGCACATACCCTACAACATCAAGCGTTCCGACCTTACAAAGCATAACCGGGAGTTCATTCCGGAAGCCGGTAAGATCGGGCGCACCGCCGCCATCGAGAAGCGTCTCATGGCCGTCAAGCATCAGACGGACAAGGACGGCAACGAATACGAGCGCAAGATCCGGAAAGACCAGGTGTGCTGCATCGAGATCCGGCTGAGTGCTTCGCCGGAGGCGATGGCGGAGATTATCGCTCAGGGAAGGCTGATGGACTGGTGCCGTGAATCCGTGAAATGGGCGCAGAGGGAACACGGCAAGGAGAACATTGTGAGCGCGGTTCTTCACATGGACGAGGAGACCCCGCACCTTCATGTGTCGCTTGTCCCGGTAGTCCGGGGCGAGAGCAAGAAACAGGCGACCACCAAAAAGCGGCTCGCCAAAGACAAGGAGAAAGCTGCCACCGAAGGTACGGAGGCACCGAAAAAGAAGAGACGCTATAAGAAGAAGGCTGACGCATCGACACTGCGGCTGTGCGCCGACGACATAATGACCCGTGGCGGACTGAAGCGTTACCAGACGGAGTATGCCGCCGCGATGGAGCAGTTCGGTCTCCGGCGCGGAGAGGAGAACAGCCCGGCACGCCACAAGGATCTTGCCGAATACTATAAGGAACACTGTGAGGAGATGCACGCCCGGCTTGACGAGGTTCTTGCAGAACTGGCAAAAGTGGAACGTCTGGTGGAGGACAAGGACACCGAAATCCGGAATAGGGACGATATTATCAAAAGCAAGGATAATGAGATATTGCTGAAGAATTCCGAGATTGGGGAGAAAGACCGGGAGATTGCCCGGCAACAGAAGGCTCTCGATGAACTCAAGCCCAGGATTGAAGAGGAACAGGGAAGGTTCGACACCCTGTTCACCGCCAACGAGTATCTCGAAGGTGTCGAGCTTTCAGCCGACAGGCTTCTGGAAGCGTATGACAGCAGGGAAAGCGAAGTGGCGAGGATAGAGTCAGAGGCTCTCGAACGAATCAACAAGGCATCGATAAGTTTTCTGGCTAAAAAGGATGTCGAGAGGCTGGCGAAGGAGAACGCCGGACTCAAGCTGCTCGTGTCAAGCAAGGACACTGAGATACAGAAGGTACGGAATGAGACCGAAAAAGAGAGGAAGGCAAGAGTGAGGGCGGAATCCGATATGGAACGTCTGAAGGAGACTGTCACAGCTTCGAGGTCGGCGCTTGCCCGTAGGCATCCTCTGGAGATTAGGTTACTGGAAGAACTCGTCTCCATAGGCATCGATAGACCGGAGTGGCAGGATTGTATACTCAGAGGCGAGACGTTGGTGTTCAATCCACGCAAGTGGACAGATCCTTCCAATGGTAAGGACATCCCGGAGGAATATTATCAGGAGGTCGATATAAGGATGGAGAACCGGGGGAAGGACTCTTTTATCTCGATGTGCGGGATGCGGATAGCTGACTTCTTCAAGCAGATATGGGCTAAGGTTACGGAAGCCCTCGGTCTGAAGAGAAAACAAGAGGAAGAGCAGCGTCGGCAACAGAAGCCGGACACTCCGAAGAGAGGATTCCGGATATGATGAAATGGCGCGTGTTCCTATAAGCCACCCCTTTTGCCATATAGTTGATGATTAACACTATAAAAAGTTATAGAAATCTAAACAAAGTTAGAGTAACATCTGTTTTTTAATTTAAACACTGTAAACTATTTATTTTTATGAGAAAATTAAAAGGAAAGTTTCCTAAAATTCTTATCAGTATGCTTATGATATCCATGCTGATAATGGGCACTCAGTCTTGTTCTGATGAAGACGATGTCCAGAGCGTAAAAACATCGACACAAGAAGAATACGCAAATTACTCTCAGAACGTATCAGACGCTTTGGGGAGCGTCCTTAGTGGTTTAGGAGTGCCGCAAACTCGAGGAACTGTGACAAGTCTCAATAAAGAGACAGTATCGTATTTACTTAGTCTGACTCCTGACGAATTGGATGCTTGGTATGATGAGGTTACAGCTATTTATGGAGAAGAATTCTATGAGAAATATTATGACTATGATAAGGTAAGGTCAGTTTTCTCAGACACTCAGATTGTTAAATTTAAGGAGTTTCTTGACACCTATCTAAATAGCGGTATATCTGACAATCAGAAGATGATAGAGTCCTATGTCGCTAAATTAGACCATAAAGAAAGACAATTATATGTTTTAGGCGCTGTATATGTGGATAGCATTGTTAGACCGTTACTGAATGGTATGTCAACAGTTCAAACAAGAGGAATGTCTCATTGTGAACTTGAATTAGCCGCAAGAATATTGGAAGATACTGCAGAGAGTGTGGTCATGGATATTGCTTTAGATGGTATGGATAATCCAGTGATAGACATTTATTGTACTGCGGGAGATGTTGAAGCTGTACTTGGTGCTGTTCATGATTATCATAGATGTAGAGCAGGATTATGATGCGTAAGATTGTAATAGCAGTATGCATTGCTATGGGAGTAGTAATTGCCTATTCCCAACAGCCTCAAGGGAGGGAAGTTGTTATAAAGAATATATCTGTGGATTCTTTGTCAAACTTATTAAAAGAATCATTCTCTGTTGTGAATAAGGAGAATTATTACAAGATTGCAGTTACAACAACTTCTGAAGATATTTCTCCAGTGACAAATAGAACAGAAGAAGATTTTGTAAGAAAAAACGTGAAAAAATATTTATCCGGAGATACGCTTCGTATAACATCTAAGGATAAGGATGGTGTTATGACCTATATTATTTCAAAAAGATAGAAAAACGGACAGCGCAATAATTATTGCGCTGTCCGTTTTTCTCTATCTTCAATATATCGATAGATTGTGGCTCTGCTAATTCCTGTGGTTGTTGAAATTTCCTCTATGGTGTGCAGCTTTGAGTCGTACATCTTCAGTGCGGTCTCTACCTTGCCGGAGGACGCTTTAGGACGTCCTCCCTTACGTCCCCTTGCCCTGGCAGCTTCAAGCCCGGATCTTGTACGCTGCCGTATGAGGTCTCTCTCGAACTGGGACAGTCCGGCGAAGATTGTGAAGAGCAGGTTGCCCTGCGGTGTGGTGGTGTCGAGCCATGTCTCACGGAGAGACTTTATCGAGGATCCGGCTTCATGCACCCTCTCGATGATGGCGAACAGTTCCTTGACGGAGCGGCCAAGGCGGGTGAGTTCCGTTATAACCACTGTGTCCCCTTCCCTTAAAGCGTCGAGCATCCGCTCCAGTTCCGGACGCCGCGCCTTGCCCCCCGATATCTTCTCGCTGTATATCCTCTCACATCCGGCTTGCCGGAGGTTGTCGCACTGCCCGTCAAGGTTCTGTCCGGATGTCGATACTCTTGCATATCCTATGGTCATGGCTGAAACAGTTGGTCTCCTGTAACTTTGTCGTATATTTCGTCAGAATACATATTCCTCTTGACTCCGTTGGATGTTATAAGGGCTGGTGATATGAATTTTTTCGCGGGCATATACCGACCTAACACACTCATTTTGGTTTTCAAGTTGTCATAGGCTTTTGATGTCATTTCATATCCGTCCGGTGCATATTTCATTTCGCATACACTGATTACATTGTCTGCCCTGTCTATAAGCAGATCTATCTGTACGCCGGGATGATAATCGTTACCCTTGGTATGCCAAGAGTAAATATTTGCCATTATTCCGGATATTCCGAGAGCGGCCTTTATCTGTCGGGTATGCAGGAGACAGACTCTTTCAAAGGAAAGTCCGCACCATGTGTTATAGGTGGGTGTTCTCATAATCCTTACCCAGTATTCTTCATCAACATTGTGGGCATTTTTAACAAATTGGTAATAGAATAGGGAGTAGCAATCCACAAGTTGGTATATGGCATCTCTGAGTTTTTTATCGGTATGGCAGTATTTACGAACAAAGCCACACTCTATCAGATCCTCAAGTATCCGGCTTAATTGTCCATTGTTTTCAAGTTTCCCTTTTGTTATTATTTCGTCACGGGTTAGTCCCGACTTTTTACCGGACAAGGCTTCAATTACCTTCATATATTTGTCAGGACTTTGGAACATTGAAGCGTAAATGTAGCTGAACTCGTTATGTAATTCTCCACCTGTTGATAGGAACAAATCATTGATGTTCCGATTCATGCTCTTAGACGGCTCAAGTTTTGTCCAATAATAGGGAACACCGCCCATCACCATATATCCCTCGATAATCGTATTACGATTAAAGGGGAGTTTCAATGCTGATACCAATTCCTCACATTCATGGAGGGTGAACTGCTTGAGTAGAATCTTGTATGTTACCCTGTTGTATAGACCTCCTTTGCTTCGGAATATCTTGTTGATAATCCATGATGTTGCACTTCCACATATTATTAGAAGTATATCTTTTCGGGCAGAGGCCCATCCATTCCAGAAATGTTCAAAGGCTGGAATAAATCGGGAATTGCGAGCATCCATCCAAGGAAGCTCGTCAAGGAAAATTACTTTCCGGGTTACAGTTGAGTTTTTGATAAGGTGTTCCAATAGAATGAAGGCATCAAACCAGCTTTTGGGAGCTTCTTCTGAGGGGTCTAAGCCTTGTTCAAGGAGACTTTTATAAAACATCTCAAGTTGTTCCTTATTGCTTGCTTTGAAAACCCCGCTATATTGGAATGTGAAGCCATCTTTGAAAGTTTCCCTTATAAGGAAGGTCTTGCCAATACGTCTTCTTCCATAAACAGCTACAAACTCCGAATATTCCGAGTTATATGCTCTGTTTAGTCGTGCTATTTCTTCTTTGCGTCCTATTATCATTGGTCTTAAATTTTTGCAAAGATACGAAAAAGAATCGAATTATAGCTATAAGTGGGGTAAATTTACCACTTATAGCTATAATTCGATGCGTGAAGTCCGTTGCGAAAATCGACATCCTGCCAAAAGTGGGTTAAAACTACCACTTTTGGCAGGATGTCAAATTGAGGTGTCTCTAAAACCAAGTTACTATCATAAAAAGAGAACTTGATTTAGATATGGGTTTTGAGACGGATATTTATAGGCTTGATGCTATCTGAAGCCCGGTTGCCGGACATTCTCAAAAACGGCCGTTTTTAATACGAGCTATCCTATGAAATGCCGGAGGATAGATTCTCCGTTTGAGTAGGGATAAGGCAACAGGCATACTGCGGCCAATAAAGCAATAAAGACTATTGCGATTATTGCTGTTCCCCATCGCACTAAGGATGGTGGTATTTCTCCAATGAGCTTACGGACTTTTTCAGAGCGAAGCTCTATCTTGTCGTGAGTATTGTTTGAAGTGTCCATTTTTAGTTTCCGAGTTCAAGTTGGTTTTTAACAAGGTTGTAGTATGCTCCTTTCTTCTCGATGAGAGAGGTATGGTTCCCGATTTCGACAACTTTACCTCCGTCGAGTACAATTATCTGGTCTGCGTTTCTGACTGTTGATAGACGGTGGGCAACGACTACTACAGTCCGACCTTTGTAAAATTCATCGAGATTCTCAACTATGGCTCTCTCATTCTTGGCATCAAGGGCATTTGTCGCTTCATCAAGGAAGATAAAGTCCGGATTCTTATATACTGCACGGGCTATGAGAATACGCTGCCTCTGCCCTTGGCTTAATCCAACGCCATCTCTGCCAATTAAAGTATTATATTTCAAAGGTAATCCCATAATATAGTCATGGATATTTGCAATTCTTGCAGCTTGTTCAAGTCTATCAACATCAATATCGCCGTCACCCACAGCTATGTTCCGCGCGATGGATTCCGAGAAGATAACTCCGTCCTGCATGACAACTCCGCAGTGACGACGCCACCATTTGAGATCGTACTCGTTAAGATTACGATTGGAAATCGAGATTTTGCCGGACATAACCTTATAGTAACCGAGCATTAGTTTTATCAATGTTGTCTTTCCACTTCCGGAAGCACCTACAATAGCAGTTACTTTTCCTTCGGGGATACTGAATGAAATACCCTCCAGCGTTTTTTTCAAAGCGTGAGGATCATACTTGAAGTCGATGCTGTCAAGAGATATTGCTTTTTCTGAATCAAACGACTGAGCTTGATTTTCAGCTGTCTCCTCATTCTTCCCTTCGTGGATCTCATTTATACGTTCAAGCGAAATTTTCACATCCTGCAAGGAGTAGATGAAGGACATGAACTGCTCCACAGGGGAGTTGAGCTGTCCGATGATGTATTGGACGGCGAGCATGGCGCCCAATGTCATCTGACCGTTTATCACGGCTGTTGCGGCAAGGACGGTTATTATGATGTTCTTTACCTCATTAATGAATATAGAACCTGCCTCCTGTGTCTGTTGGAGTTTAAGCGATTTCATCTGCACAGCAAACAGGTCAGCCTGTGTATCTTCCCATTCCCAACGCCGGCGCTGTTCACAGTCCTGAAGTTTGATTTCCTGCATGGATGTTATGAACTGGTATGTGCGGTTTTGGTTTATAGCCTGCTGCTCGAACAGTTCATAATCCAAAACCTTTCTTTTCCGAAGGAAAGAGGTGATCCAGAGTCCGTAACAAAAACTTCCGGTTGCAAAGATTCCAAAAATAAGTGGGTTATATATGAATAGCACGATGCCGAATATCATGAAACTGAGGATGGAGAACACGATGTTCAGCACCTGTCCGGTAAGGAAGTTTTGGACACGAGTATGGTCTCCTATGCGTTGCAGCAGGTCTCCCATCAGCTTTGTGTCGAAAAAATACATCGGCAGTTTAAGCAGCTTTATGAAAAAGTCGCTGACAAGAGAGATGTTGATACGCATTGAGATGTGCAACAGCAACCAGCGTCTGATAAAATCGGTGGAGGTTCGACCAATTACAATCATCAGCTCCCCCAGCATTATCAGCCAGATGAATCCAATGTCATTGTGATTGATTCCTATATCTACAATTGATTGGGTTAGGAATGGTAATATCAGCTGTAAAACACATCCTAATAACAACCCCAGTATTATCTGTATAAAATGTTTCTTATATTCTTTTAGGTAAAGAGAAAGGAATTTTAATGAGCGAGATTCAGTGTAATTTATAACCGTATCCCTATTGAAGTCTTTTGTCGGTAATAGCGATATTATGACACCATTCTCTTCGCCATCTATAATAGTACTTACCCAATGTTTGCGGAATTCATCATGAGAATACGTGGATATTCCCTTCCCGGGATCAGAGATATAAAATTTTCTGCCGTTGTTAGAAACTTTAAATAGAATGACAAAATGATTTTGATTCCAATGCAGTATGACCGGATGGCCTATAGATGACAATTCTTTATATGGGATAAAACGAGAGTCTGCTTTTAGCCCTAATTTTTCTGCCGCTTCCTCTATTCCGTTGACAGATATGCCTGATATGGAAGACCTGCATATCTTGGAAATCTCGTTGAGATTTTTTTTTGACCATGAAACATACAGATCATGGCCAAGCAGGCACTTCCACACTGCATGGCATCGCTTTGTTTAATCCAGGGGAAAGATTTCATGATCTTTAATCTTTATTTTCTCGATATGCAGGAAGTCTTCTGTTTTAAAGATTTGACATCTTCTGTGAATGCTTTTTTTTCTTGAAGATATTCTCTTTTTAGGTTTTCATATTCTTTATGAAGTTCCTCACTCTCCTTGATAAGTTCCATGCGGTCTTTTTCAAGTTCATTTATTTCGTTGTCATTCTCAGTGCATGAAATACATATAACTAAAGCTGAGATTAAGAAGAAGATTGCAATATTGCGCATAGTTTTATCTATTGTCTTTGGTTTCGTGATAATCTTGAATACCGTCCACTACGTTTACATCCACCTTCTTACCTCCGGAAAAGTTCCATGTCAGCGAGAATCCGACATATTGAACCGGGGTTGTGTATTTATACGATACCTTGTTGGCTCCGGCATATCTGTCGAGTTTGCGGCGGTTGCCTAATGGCGTAAAGTCCAATGCAACTTGGAGATTGTCGTCAAGAAATGTTTTATAGACTTGTCCACTTACATTATATACTGCATGATAGGTACGGTCGAGAGTGCGATAGGTTGGCTCGAAATTGGCATTGAGCATGCCACCCCAGCCATGACCGAATCGGAAATTGTTGTTGAAATAGAAATACTCCTTGAAACGGGTCTTGTTATAATGTATTCTGTCAAGCGTTGTGTTCTCGGGAGTGATTTCAATTCTCCCGGAAAGTTTGAAACGCCACCATTTTGTAGGTGATTCCATCCATTCCGCTCCAAAGCCCAATACGCCTTGTCCATTGATATTCACAGGCTTTGTATAGAACACATCGGGCGTTTCCTCGCTACGGAATGTCTGCCAATAGATTCGATCATGCGAATGTGCGTAAAGAGCCGTCACATTTATCTTGTTTCGGAGCAGAGATAACCCAGCCATTACTATGTCCGCTGATTGTGCTTTCAAATCAGGATTGCCCACGGTATAATTGTAAGTGTCGCTCCAGTTGATTACCGATGATATGGCTGTGTATGGTATATCACTGAGAGTACGCTTATAGCTGAGCATAAGAGCATGGTTCATTTTCGAGCCGAAAGGCATCATAACCTGTATGGTCGGGTTTATCGACCATTGGGTATTTGTGCTTTTGTTGCCTATTGAACAGTCTTCGTAGGAAATGCGATTGAGCTGCCAGTTGACACCGGCACTGTATTTGATTTTCCAGACTCTTCCTTGTGCCGAGGCATAGACTATGGGGGTGAATCCGGATGTCTTGGTTGGAATGTCGCTTGTCTCAAAGCGATCGTTTTCAACGATATCGGTCGGAGTGTATTTTGAGGATATTAATTGCGCAGAAGCTCCGAATTTCCACACGAGCGTGCGACTGTAGGGATAGATGAAATCGGCCTTGAACTTCCAGAGATTGAGGTTGTCGGTTTCATCTATGGCGGCAGTCTTCTCAGAATTCATGAAATAGCTGCTGTTGTTCCGGCTGTGGCGATTCAGGTAATCGGCTGTAAGCTCCATACGAGAGCCACGAGAGGAAAGCGGTTGTAAGAATCGAAGTGTCCCTTCCTGTAGTACAACGTTTTCGCGGCTGCTGACTTCTGAAGTCAGACCATCATTGTCTGATACAGATGACGGACGGGGACGATACAAAGATACCAGATAGCTGCCTCCGAGTTGAGCACCTGAGTTGAACTGCTGCGTTAGGCTAAGACGGTTTCTGAAATCGAAGCCGTGAGATTTGGATGACTCTGTGAGAAATGTATGAAGGTTGTCACCCGTCATTGTCTGTTCTGAATTATCCTCAACCCTGGTTGCCCCGGCATAAAGGTTGTCATACACGCTTAACCCCTTATATCGGTAGTTTATCATGCCCCCGATACCTTCGTTTCCGAAGCCACAGCTTCTGTACCAGTCGGCATTTGCCGAGATGCTGCCATAATAACCACCCTCCGGAGGACGGCGGAGCGTAATCATTATTGTACCTCCGCTGAGCGAGGCGTTCTGGTCGGAGCCTGCCAGATATTTGACCTGAACCTTGTCTATCATCTCTCCCGGGATGTTGTTCAACTCCGATAGGTCGGAGAGCTTCACGCCATCAACATAAATCTCGCTTGCGGCGAGGCCGTTGATTTTGAAGTTGCCGTTCTCTCGGGATATGTTTGGAAGAAATCCCAGTACATCGACAGCGGGCTTCCCCTTTGCGATGTCCGTACCTCGGAGATTGGTAGTGTAACCTTCGGCGTTATTTGTGGTCCGGGAAGCAATAACTGTAACTTCCTGCAACTCATGATGACTCTGTGCATATATAGTTGCACTTGCAAGAAGAAGTATTAAAGTATAATATCTGGCGAGCATGGCTGTGATTAATTTGTTTGTTGAAAATTAGCGTAAAGGTCAAAGAAATACTGTTTTATATTTACAGATATTTCTTGTTGGGTTATTTTTACGGGGCATTTGCCATCATGTGCCTCAGATCTGACTTGAGAGCAGATAGGACATATAGGCAGCCGTCTGCATACATAGCATTCTGAAGTATATGAATCTCTGACTCTTTGCAATGCCTTGTCATTGAATGCGATTTCACCTGTCTCGGTTATGATTCCGATTCTATTTTCAGTATGAAAATCACGAGCGGTGCATTTGAAGACATCGCCATTATAATTTATCACATAATTGTGAGCGTAATCTCCATAACACGGGTTGACGCTATCTCCAAAATACGAGTGTATATTGGAATTGAACGAAAAGGAGGATACATTTTTTTTCAATGTCTTAATTCCCTCTTTCAATTCATTATCCTCTGGTTCCTGCCATACTTTATGGAAGGAGAAACGAAGATTTGGATAAGAATGTAGCTCTTCAAAATCCTGAATCAAACGCTTGAAAGAGCGAATGTTCTTTTTTGTAAAGTTACATCTTATTGTTACTCTGAAGCCGTCGATGACAGCTCCTTTTGCATTGTTCTTGACAATTTCATAAGAACCTTTACCGGTAGCAAATTTTTTTACGCAGTCGTGAAGTTCAGAATCTCCATCAAATGGGATTTGCACACCTACGTTTGAAGATACTTTTTTAATTTCCTCTCTGACTCTGGGGGTTAAACATACGCCGTTTGTGGTGAATGATATGGCAAGTTCAACATTTAACTTGTTGCATATCTGCTTTGCCTTGGTTATAAGAGGTTTGACAACTGCATCAAATCTAAGCAAAGGTTCTCCTCCAAAGAAAGCAAGTTGTAATTTCTCATATGAATATTTTTCGAGAGTGTTGTTTAGGTACTTGCAAATGGCATCAATTGTAGAAGGTTGCATGATACTCCCTTTAAGGTGTCCCTCATAGCAATACCAGCATCTTAGATTGCAGTCCAGAGTTGGATTTATTGTTAGTTTCAGAATCTTTGTCGATTCTAATTTGTTCTCTATCTCGGCAATACACTCAGATGTCTCAAGCTCGTTGTTGGCAACGATGAATTTGTTATCAACAAGGGTGCTGAATAGTTCGGGATGTATTTTGCTGATTATATCCGGCTCTTTATGACATTTGGTAAGTTGGTCATAAAGTTCAGATACAAGTCGTAACCATTTTTTAGTTCGACAATTAAACAGGAAGCATGAGCCATCCTCCTGCTTGATAAATTCATTATATCTGCTCCAAATCATCTTACATTGTTTTGAGGGTTAACGTAGGTGGAAATTAAATTTCCACCTACGTATGTTGCGGGGAACAATGGCTTAGTTGCCTCCTTCGTATTGATCTGAAACTGTTTCCATGCCCTTATGCTTGTCACAGCTGGAGCATCTGCTGCAGTTCACATTGTCATCGAACCAACCATCCCCTTTGCAATTGCCATTGTCGGAGAAGAAGTGGCTTTCAAATGAAGAACTCTGGAGTTGAAATCCTCCTTGGAGTTGTCCTTTCTCGTCATGAGAAAGGGGAGTACCTTTTGTTAGATCTTTATCCATTTCAAGATTGTGTTAAAGTATGATTCAATCATATTGATTGGCATTTCTAATTCACCGTAATGCTCAGTGTCGAATGTTGTGCACAAACATTCTTCTCGGACGTCTTTGTCTTTATTGACGATGCAAAATTAATATCGTGTTTTAGCATGTTAATTACACAAAAGGGTATTTCTCTGATTTCAAGGCCATTTATACACTTTTGTGTAGTATGTCTGATGTGGACTACGATGCGGCAAGAAGGGGATAACACCTTTGGTAAAACTTTGTTAGCTCTTTTTTGCTTGAGCATACCGGGATTGTCTCGGATGCAAGGTAAATGAGTGGATTCCCTATCTGCCGGGTCTCGATGCCGAGAGCGTTCATGACTCTGAGAAGATGGCTGTCGGTCTCCGCTATCATATAGCTGTCGTCCTCCCGTAGTATGGGAGTAACGGCGAGAGTCATTAGCTGCTTGAACAATGTGACGGTGGAGAAGCCGGAGGTGGAATCAATGGCGAATCGTCCGATGTGCCAAAAGGAGGTTCTCGGTGTGTCCCCTACCTTCTCCAATGGGGATATGTGGAAAATCTTATGCATGGGTGTGGGTGTCTGCTTGTCCCATCTGAACACCCTTAACGTGAGTTCGGGATAACGACAGCCAACTTGGCAACATCACAATGAGGCATG
>ENA-ORRE01001134-ORRE01001134.1-human-gut-metagenome-genome-assembly--contig:-NODE-1134-length-18537-cov-3.591603_pt1 | contig 18537 bp, 10 predicted proteins | sample MGYA00242171_ERZ509126 | MGnify/ENA primary metagenome ERZ509126 (study PRJEB26280, sample SAMEA2338648) | human gut metagenome | biome: human gut; feature: human-associated habitat; material: faeces... | reverse complement strand
GCCTTGGCGGCGGCTCCCGATACGTGATCGCGGATAGTTTTGCCGTAGACGCGGCTCGTGGCGTTGGGTTTGCCGTAGAGGTCGGGGAGTTTGCACTCCTCGACGGCACGGTCGCAGTCGTCTACGATGGCCTGCACGCAGTCGTCGTAGCTGGCGCGCGGCAGATTCAGGTCCTCTTCGACGCCGACGATCCGGTCGCCCACGAGGGGCACGCCGAGTATTCGCCCGTCGGCTGCTTCGCCGCCGAAGTTGCGCAGCAATTCCGAAAGCCAGTAGGCGCGTAGCACGTAGGCTTCGCCTTTCAGGCGCCAGAACATGTTGAGGTTATCCGTGTAGTCGGCCTCGGTGGTGAGGGCGAAGAACCGTACCGGGGTTTTGTAAGAGGTCGATTCGTCGAGCACCATGCGGCTGAGGAAGATGTTCAGTTTGCGGATGTTACGGTAGCCCTGTTCCCAGATGTTCAGGGGGTTGAGGGCCGGCGACATGGCGCCGATGCCGCAGCGGTAGTAGTCGCCGGTCAGATCGCCTTTGACGGCGTTGTCGGTCATCACGTCCATCTTGATGTCGAAGAGCGTCGGAAGGTCGCTGTAAACGTCGTTCAACGGACCGCAGAAGTAGGCGGCTTCGTCCAGCAGTCCTTCGTCACGCGTGTTGTCGGTTTCCGGGTCGAGAAAATCCGAGCAGGAGACGAATCCTGTGCCGACGGCCAGCAGTACGAACAGGTATTTTATCTTTTTCATAGCAGTAGTTTTTTCACGGGTTAGAACGAGAATGTAACGCCTCCGGTGATGGTCGTGAAGAGCGGGAAATCGGCGATACCGGCGTTCAGACACTCCGGATCGAGGTCCTTGATCTTCGAGATCGTGAACAGGTTGGTCCCCCGGACGTAGATTTTCAGTACGTTGAGCCCGATCTTCTTCGAGATGCAGTGCGGCAGGGTGTAGCCCAGCTCTACGTTACGCAGCTTGAAATAACCGCCATCGACTACCCAGTAATCCGACGCCTCGAAGTTGTTGCGCGTGGTCGAAGCCCGCAGTACGGGATGGGGATTGCCGTTGGGCAGTCCGTCTCTGAGTACGTTGGAGTATTTGCGTTCGCCGAAGTTCTGGTAGTATTTGTTGGTCAGCATCCGGTCGAAACCGCCCAGTCCGTAGCCCAGTATGTCGAGGTTGAAGTTCTTGTACTTCACCTTTATCGTAATGCCGTATTGCAGCGAGGGCCGGATATTGGCGATCTCGGTTTTGTCACGGTCGTCGATGATGCCGTCGCCGTTGCTGTCGCGGTATTTCAGGTCGCCCGGATAGACCGTGCCGTAGGTCTGGGTCGGCGATGCGGCGATGTCGGCCTCGTCGGCGAAGGTGCCGATGACCTGCAGCCCTTTCACGTCGCCTACACGGCGGATTTTGCGCAGCCCACTCAGTTCGTCGGGATAGTTCACGTCCACTTCGCGCGTCGCGTCCGAATAACCGTAGCTCAGGTTGCCGCCTGCGGTCAGCGTCCAGTCACCGAAGCGCTTGGTATAATACAGCTCGGCTTCCACGCCTTGGCTGACGAACTCCTTGTAGTTGCGCCAGATGAGTGCCGGACCCTTGCCGCTGACGCCGGGTGTCATGTCATTGAGGTTGGCCAGTCCGCCTTCGAGTTCATTACGGAAGTAGCCGACCGAACCGCGCAGCGAGCGGTTGAAGAATTCGAAATCGACGCCTGCGTTGAATTCGTGGCTCTTCTGGAATCCGACGTGCGGATTGCCGGTCTGCGTCAGGCGGGCGATGTTGGCGAACGACGAGAATTCATAGGTTCCGGTCGCCTGCCATTCGTTGCGGTAGTAGTAGCTCGATACCAGTCCCACGTCGTCGTAGCTTGTCGAGCCCAATACGCCGTACGAAGCGCGTATCTTGAGGTAATCAATCCAGCGGCTGTCGCGCATGAAGCTGTTCTCGGAGAGTATCCAGGCTGCGCCGACGGTCGGAAAGAGTCCGAAGCGCTCATCGGGCGAGAAACTCGGAACGCCTACGTAGTTGAGGCTGGCGTCGATGATGTACTTGTTGTCGTACATGTAGTTGACCATGCCGCCGAGGTTCACGCGCTTCAGACTGTGCATCTTGTTGTGGAACGTCTGCTGTTGCATGAAGTAGGTGGCCAGCGCTTTTACCGCGTGTTTGCCGAAGGTGCGGTCATAAGTCGCCGTGGTGCTGAAAGCCCAGTTGCGGCGTGTGGAATTTTGGCCGCGCACCAATTTGGTGTTGGGGTTGTCATAACCCCATTTGCGGAAGGTGGTCTGGCCGCCGTCGGTGCCGGGGACGAGCTGCGTGACGGAAAATCCGCCGTCCTTGCGGCTTGAGAATTCGTTGTAGAAGTCGAATGTCACGGCCGGGCGGACAGTGAGGCCTTCGACCCACTTGTTAAGGTCGATGTCGAGTGTGAAGTCGGACTGCACGTACGAGTATTCGCGCTCGACGTAGCCGTTGCGGGTCAACATACCCAACGGGTTGTTGCGGTTGACGTCCGTGCCGCCGAGGACATACTCGTCATTGCTGCCGACCATCGAGCCGGGGATCGTGATGGGAAATTCGTTGGGCCGGTTGTCGGAGAGCATTCCGAAGAAATTGGACGTTGATACATTGGGCCACTTCTTGTTTTGCAGCGCGGCGTTCAATCCGGCTTTCAGCGTGATGAAGTCATAGATGGTGTTGTCTACGTTGCCGCGTACGGTCACTACCTGATCGTTGTTGGGATAGTCAGTGTATTTCTCCAGTCCGCCGTTGGTCTGGTAACCCAGGTGTACGAAATACTGTGTGTTCTTGCTGCCGCCCGTGAGCTGGGCGTTGGCCCGCGTGATGGTCATCACGTCGTTGAGGAACTCGTCGTAATAATTCACGTCAGGATAGAGCAGCGGATCGGAACCGTCGTACTTTTCGGGTGAGAAGATCGGGGACATGCCCACATTCTGCAATGCCTGATTGTACATCGTCGTATAGTCCCGTGAATTGAGGTACTTCGGAAGGCGGGTCGGTGTTTGTACGCCCGACTGGACGTTCACGCGCACGCCGTTTTCGTAGGCTTTGCCGCGCTTGGTCTTGATCATCAGGATTCCATTGGTTTGGATGCCTCCGAAGAGCGATTTGAGCGATGCGTCTTTGAGCAGCTGCACGCTTTCGATGGTCTCCGGTTCGATGTAATCCAGCGAACGTTCCACACCGTCGATCATCACGATCGGCGTGCCGCCGTTCGGGGCGCGCACGAAGCCTTCGTACTGCGAAAATCCGGGCGCCAGTGTCTGATCCATGAGGAACATGCCGCCCAAACGTCCGCCCAGCGCATCCCACAGAAACATCGTGGGATTTGCCTCCAATTCGCTGCCGTCCACTTTCGAATAGGCGCCCACCGTGCGGCGTTCGCTGATCCGGTCGCCCGTTACGGTAAAGAGCTGGTCTTTCTCGCCGGTGAATGCCGGGAGTTTTTCGAGCGTTACCTTCAACTGTCCGTCCTTGATATCGCCGTAGGGAATCGCCTGCGTGGCATATCCGTCGGCCATGATTTTCAGCATGTCGCCCGCGCCGACCGATATTTCCAGCCGTCCGTTGCGGTCAGCGGTGTAGGTGTAGCGGTTACGCGAGGAGGAGATGCCGGCGTATTCGACCGGTGCACCCCCGGCATCGACCACTTCGATGCGAACCGTGGACTTGATGCGTTTCTGTCCCGATGCGGAGCCCGTCTCCAGCAGAAGCAGGCAGAGTAACAGCGGAACGATGATAATATGTGTTCTCTTCATAATCGTAGCTTTTCTGAATGATTATTCTGCGTCCCAGCCGGGATTCTGTTTGAAAAGTGGACCGATGTAGGTGTCGCCCCGCGTCACCGGGAACAGGTCGTGTTTCTCTTCGTACACGCGTTTGAGGTAAGGTTCCGTGGGATATTCGTATTTGAAGCCCGTCGGATAGACCGAAGGGTCGTACCCTGCGTTGAGTTTGGTGATCTCCACGCGGCGGATGTCGCGGTTTTCGGGCAGCGTGCCGATCTTCCAGCGGCGCAGGTCGAAAATGCGGTGATCCTCGAAGCAGAGCTCCACACGGCGTTCGTTACGGGTGCGTTCGCGGAATTCGTTTGGGCCCTTGTATTCGTCGGGCAGGTCGGCGATGCCGGCGCGGTTGCGCACCTTGTTCAATGCGGCGAGGGGCGTGTAGCGGCACTCGCCGTGCACGGACGATACGTCCCATCCCGCCTCGTTGGCCGCTTCGGCGAAATTGAGGTAAAGTTCGGTTATACGGATATAGGGCCATATTTGGAGCAATTGGGCGTTCCAGTCGCGGCCCATCCACTTGATGCCGTACGTGCCGGTCGGAGTGTAGCCGATGGCCACGGCGCCCGACGAATAGACGATGTCGCCGCCGCCTTTGCCCTGGCCCTCGATCTGGTTGAATAGGTCCATTTTGCGGTTGCCGAAGACCGTCGCCTGATTATACAGGATGTCGTGGTTGAAACGCGTGCCGCGGCCGGCGTAAGGGTTCTGCGGATCGTAGCCCGACAGAGGATTGTCGATGGGGTAGCCGTTGACCATGTCGAAGCAGTCCACGAACGTCTGATTCGTCGCTACGCCGTACGTGCCGTTGAGTTTGCCAGGAGGCCGAATCGTGATGAGATAGGCCGCGGAGTTCCATGCGATCTGTGCCTGACGGCCGAACAGCACCTCTTTGGTGTAAATATCGGTCATGCTTCCCTTGAAGATGTTGTAGTAGTTCGCTTCGGGCGCCATTGCATAACCTGCCTCCTCGGCGGCTTTGATCGCTTCGTCGGCCGCCTCGGCCGCTTCGTCCCAGAGGGCTTCGCGCGTAATGCCGCCCTCTTCCGCCGCCTGCTTGCTGGCGGCGTAGAGTAGTGCGCGCGAGCGCATGCCCAGTGCCGCGACGCTGGTCGGATGCTGCCATTCGGTCGGTTCGACCGTTGCAGTCAGGTATTTGGCCGCTTCGGCAAAGTCCCCGGCGATGTTGAGATAGGTCGTACGCATGTCGTCGCGTTCGCAGTCGAGGTTGATCGACAGGTCGTCGAACGGTTCGCGGAAGTAAGGCATTCCGCCCCAGCGGCGGCAAAGTTCCATGTAGGCGAAGGCCCGGTAGAAGTAGCAGGTGCCGAGAATCTTGTTGCGGCCTGCTTCGTCGCCCGGATACATGCCGATATATTTAATGCCCATGTTGGCGATGCGCACGTGCTTCCAGATGCGTGTCCAAACGTCGTTGTTCGACATCGGGCAGCGGTCGCTGGTCAACATCGTCCAATAGTTGCCCTGCGACGAAAAAAGGAACGGGCAGTCGAGGTTGGTCGTAGACATCGAGTTGTCGGTGATGTCGTCCCATGAACCGTGGGGATGCGCTCCGTTCTGGAGGTATTGCAGCATCGGGTTCTGGATCATCCATTCGACGTACAGTTCGTAGTTGGTGGCATTCCCGAATACGTCCTCCAGCGCAAGTCCCGAACTCTCTTCGCGTTTGTCGAGGTAATCGCACGATGCGGTGGTCAGCGCCGCCAGAGAAAGTATAAAGATGTATTTTAACGCTTTTCTCATTTGAGTCTTCTTTTTCAGTTAAAAGCCGAATTGCAGTCCGACGGTGAATGTGCGAACCATTGGGTAATAGCCGTAGACCACGTTGCCGCCGTCGTCCGAAGCCTCGGGGTCGCCGAGCGGATAGTCGGGCGCCCAGGTGAAGAGGTTGTTGCCCCGCAGATAGACCTTGGCGTTCGCCAGACCGAGTTTGCTCGCCACGCGTTTGGGCAGGCTGTAGGCGATGTTGATGTTTTTCAGACGGATGTACGAAGCGTTGTAGACACTCACGGAACGTACCGCGCCGTCGGTGATGTTGTTGTGTCCGCGGTTGGCGTCGAAGTGGAATGCGGGATAGCGTGCATCGCGGTTGTCGGGACTCCATGCATCGAGTTGGTAGTCGAATACTTGGTTCGAGAGACGGTGCAGCGGCCATGCGAAGCTATCAATTACATGCTTCGAGAAGTGGCTCACGGCCTGTAGCAGAAAATCGAATTCGAAATTGCGGAAGCGAAATCCGGCTGACAACGAGTAGTTGTAGAGCGGGTAGTTTTGCGAATATCCGATCGCATAGCGGTCGTTGTCGTCGATGATGCCGTCGCCGTTAAAGTCGATGTACTCCGTATCTCCGAGACCCATCAACCCTCCCCCGTACCGGGCGCTGGTCATAGCTACGTCGGCATCCTGTATCCAGCCCGAATGGTGGTAGCCGAAGAGCTGGCCGATGCGGTGCCCGGCCTGTTTCTGGTAGGCCGGCGAGTAGAGCGGTTCGTCGCGGTTGGTGATGCGGTTGTCGCTGAAGCTCACGGCAGGTTTTACCCAGACGTACCAATCGTTGTTGGGTGTGGCGTACTGGAATTTCAGTTCGATTTCATAACCTTTGGTCTTCGTCGCGCCGAGATTCATCTTCTTGGGCTGGATGCCGGCCCATGCAGGAACCGAGCTGCGGGAGAGGAGGATACCTTCGCGCTTTTCGTCGTAGAAGTCCATTGTCAGGACAAACATTTCGTTTTTCATGAACGCCAGTTCGAATCCGATGTCGCGTTTGGTGGCGATCTCCCACGTGGCGTTGATGTTGGCGGCCGCTTCTTCGATGATCGACGTTCGGTTGGGACCTACGGCGTTGGGCAGTCCGGGCCAGTAGTTCCATGCGCTGCCCGATATGTAGGATGAGGTGAAAAGCCAGCGGTCGCCGCCCGAAGCATCGCTGCCGACCTCGCCGTATGAAGCGCGGATCTTGGCGCGGTTGAACACCTTGCGCAGCGGCTGGAAGAATTTTTCGTTATGAAGGTTGTACCCCACGGCGAACGAGGGGAAGAAACCGTACTGCTTGTCGGGTGCGAACTGCTCCGAACCGTTGTAGCCGAGGTTGGCTTCGAAAAGGTACTTGTTGGCGTAGGCGTATGTCACGCGCATGGCCATACCCTGCTCATAGCTGGGGAACATTACGTTGCGCATCGTTTTGCGGCGCTGCCCGACCCACATGGCCGTCACGGCGTGGTCGCCGAACGTTCGTTCGTAGTTTATCGAGGCTTCGAGGTAGTAGTTTTTCCGGGGGATGTCCGTGCCGCCGTCGCCGTCGAGCACTTCGGTCGCTACGTTGGGAATTTCTCCCGGCTCTTCACGTCCGGCGTCGTCGCGTCCCGAACGGCGGATCCATGTCCCGTCAGGCTTGAGCTTGTAGGTGATCGCGTCGTAGGAGATGACCTTCTCCCAGCGCGTCGTGTTGTTGTACGAACCTTGCACCTTGGCACTCAGACCCTTGGTGATGAAGCTCAGGTCCTGCTGGAGACGCAGGCTCAGGTTGACGTTGCTCGTCTTGACCGTGCCGCTGTAGCTGTTGGCCACCACCGGGCTTTCCGAGTTGGTGAGGTCGGTCGTGCCGATGCGGCGGCCTGTTTCGTCGGGATGTGCGTCGTCGGGATATTGTTCGAGGATTTCGGCGGGGTAGTAGGGCACGCCGTCCATCGGGCCCAGGCAGAGGATCGGACGGAATCTGCGGATGTTCTGGTATTCGTTGGGGTGGTTCTTGATGCCGATGTAACCTCCGGCGTCGATGGCGAGCAGCGTCGTCTTGGTGAGGTTCATATCGACATTGAAACGGTAGTTGTAGCGGTCGTATTTGTAGGCCGGGTCGTAATCGAGGTCGCGCTCCGTGCGGATGATATCGCCGTCGTGCATATATGAAAGCGAGGCGAAGACCCGCGCGAAATCGGTACCGCCCGATACGTTGAGGTTGTATTTGTGATTGAAGCCGTTTTTCAGCATTACGTCCTGCCAGTCGGTATTGGTGTAGACGTAGGGCATATCCTGCACGCGATAGTGTTCCAACACTTCGTCGGAGAGCATCGAACCCCATGCGTTGTCGTTCTTGCGGGCTTCGTTCATCACGAGTCCGGTGCGGTAGCTGTCCATGGCGTGAACCATGCCGATCGGCTGTTTGAGTCCGAATTCGGTCGAAAAGTTGACCTTCACCTCTCCTGCTTTGCCTCGCTTGGTGGTGATGAGGATAACGCCGTTGGCGCCGCGTACGCCGAAGACGGCCGTGGCCGATGCGTCTTTGAGTACCGACATCGTTTCGATCTCCGCGGGATCGATGTTGTTGTAGTCGCGTTCAACGCCGTCCACAAGCACCAACGGATCGGAGCTGACCCACGATGACACGCCGCGGATCATCACCTTGGTATGGTCGCGGCCTGGTTCGCCGCTGGCTTGCACGGTCGAGACGCCGGGAATTTGTCCGGCGAGGGCGTTGGCGATAGAGGTTGCGGTCGTTTTGAGCAGCTCGTCGCCTTTGACCTGCGAGATGGCGGCGACGGAGCTCTCTTTCTTCTGCACGCCGTAGCCGACCACCACCACCTGGTCGATGGTCTGGGTTTCTTCGGCCAACACGACGTTGATCTGAGTGCGATTGGCTACGGGAAGCGTCTGCGAAATGTAGCCGATGTAGGAAAATACGAGATTCTCGGCTTCCGCGGGAACGGAGAGCGAGTAGGAGCCGTCGAGACCGGTCGAAACGCCGACCGTCGTATTGGCAACGACTACCGAGGCGCCGACGATGGGCGCGCCGGACTCGTCGGTGACAACGCCCGATACGGTTTTGTCCTTGCCGGCCTGCGAGAAGGCGGTCGTCGGGCTTGCCAGCAGGAGGAACACGAGTATCCAGGCTGTCGCTGCGAATTTGTGTCCGAGCGTGGAATACTCATTGAGTCTGATTTTCTCCATGTAATTTTAGGTTAGTTATTGAATGAGTGAAGCGGTTCCGTGATATACCTATGACATAGGTTTACGAGGACGAAAAAAGATGAAGGTCGGTGTTTTTTTCATGGTTTTAAGGATTTATGCGGTATTTCGGGTTTGTCGGTTTCCGGTCCATTTCCGGTCCATTTCCGGTGTCGGTCGGGATGGGATGTGTATTTTTAGTAGGTTTATAACAAAGCTAAGTATAATTTTTCAATACCGGTATATATCGGTATAGTTTTTATAATTGATTTTTTCGATAGTGTTTTTCGTTACTATTGGGTTTTTCTTATGGTATGACCGGTTTTGCTTATGGCGCGACTTTTGGCGGAGCAGGAAAGGAGGTAAAATCTGTTCCGAGTATAGAGGGAGGGACAAATTTTCAGGTGGTAAGCCGCGGATATGTTTATTCGGAATCCGCTGTGGACAGTTTCTTTTCGAGCTCGTATTCGCCGGACGGACGTTGCAGTGCGCCCTTGCCGACAGGTTTCCCGAAGAGGGGGAGCCCACTTACGGAGTCGAACGTGAAAGGCTTGAGGTAAACTTCGCGTTGCCATCCGCCCGTGCGGGCTTTCTTTGAATGGTACATGATCCAATTTTCGCGGCCGTCGGGTGATGTAGTGTAGCTGGCGTGTCCCACGCCGAACGCTTCGTCATTCGGGTCGTTGTCTATGAAGACCGGGCCGTGCTTTTCCCACGAGCGGATGTCGAGCGGGTTGCTGCGGTCGATCAGTTTCAGCAGCCCCATCCTGTAGTTCTCGGCCCACGACCCCCGTGTCGAGTAGACTATGAAGATATCGTCGCCGTGTCTGAGTTCCGAGGCACCCTCGACCAGTGAGATCCATTCGCCCCCGGCTTTTACTTCCCAGCTCTCCTCGGGTTTTGCCAGCAGGTGGCGTTTGCCGAGCTTCATATTTTTGCCGAGCTGTGTGATTTCGGCGATGTAGAGCAGCTGGTCCTGCGAATTGTCATCCACCTGCTCGGGCCAGCCCGACCAGACGGCGTAGTGTTTGCCGTCTATTTCCAGATGGGTCATGTCGATACCCCAGATGTCGTTTTCGGGTCGTTGTTCCGGATCGTCTCCTGTGAAGAGTCGCCGGCATTCGAACGGTCCGAACGGGCTGTCTCCCACCAGCACCCCGGCGCGTTGCCAGGTGTAGGGCGGTTTGTTGATATTGCGCTCGCCGCCGGCGTAGAAGATATACCATTTGCCGTCTATGTAGTGCAGTTCCGGGGCCCAGATGGTGTAGGCCGTCCATGCCAGCTCCGGGTTTTCGGCGGCAGCCTGGGCGAAGTCGAAGGCGATTTCGCTGCGTTCCGGACGGGTCAGGAAGCGGGATTCGGTGACGATGATCTTCTGGCGGCCCGAACGGCAGGTGTAGTATTTGTCGCCGAGTTTCATTACCCACGGGTCGGCTCCGTCGCGTATCGGATTGACGAATGTCGGCGACGGTTTTGCGTCGGTCGGCGCTCCTCCCCGGGAAGTGCAGAAGACTTCCCGGGGGACGATCGTGCAGATCAGGAGACCGAACAGGAAAACGATGATTTTCATAACACCGTTTTTATTTGAGCGGGATGCGGATCATTGTGTAGGAGTGGGCCGGAAAATCGTACGTGAGTTTCGAACCCTTGACTTTCAACTCTTTTGTCGCAGTCTTCACGTTCTGCTCCTTGTCCGAGTTTTCGGTCTTGATATCCTTGCCGTTCACTTCGGCGACGCTCGCCGTTCCTGCGAATACGCCGTTCTGGCATTCGATGTCGGTGGCGATGGCCTTGTCCTTGTGGCGGTTCACGACATTGATGATGAGCTGGTTGTTGTCGGGGTCATAAGCCGATGAAACGTCGAGATAATCAACCGTGCTGCCTTTGAGTTTGTACGAAGGTGACTCGACGAAAGTTTGCAGCGCAGCGCCGTGGCAGTTGTTGGCGAAAAGCTCCAGCGGATAGAAGATCGTCTGGAACCACATGCCCTCTTTGCTGGTAAAGATCGGGGCGATGACGTTCACCAACTGCGCCATGTTGGCCATCTTGACCACATGGGCGTTGCGAACGAAGATGTTGAGGTACTGCGCCACGACCAGCGCGTCTTCGAGGTTGTATACCTCTTCGTTGCCCTCGTTGCCTTTGGCGCGGTACCATACGTTGTATTCGTCGAAGGCGATGTAGATCGGACGGCGCGGGCGGTTGCTCTTCATCAGTGCTTCGTTGATCAGCCCTTCGGTGATCTTGATGGCCTGCTCGGCGAATTGAGTCGAAGCCATGAATTCGTAGTAGTTGTTGTTCGGATTGCGTGCGTAGTGGTGCAGCGCGATGTAATCGACGTGGTTTTTGAGGTATCCGAGCACCGTGCGGTTCCAGCCCGTCCAGTCATCGGCAAAATGGCTCGAACCGGCAGCCACCAGTTTGATGTCCTTGTCGATCCATTTCATCAGTTTTGCGGCTTCGAGAGCGAATTTGCCGTAATCCTCGGCATTCTTGTGCCCCATCTGCCACGGGCCGTCCATTTCGTTGCCCAGGCCCCAGTAAATCACCTTGTGGGGTTCTTTGTGTCCGTTGCGGATGCGCATATCCGAGTAGTAGGTACCGCTCTCGACATTGCAGTACTCTACCCAGTTGCGGGCCTCGTCGAGCGTACCCGTGCCGAGATTGACGCAGAAGTAGGGTTCGGTGCCGGCTTTGCGGCACCAGTCGATGTATTCGTCGGTGCCGAAACTGTTGTCCTCGCGGAATCCCCACGCCAGGTCGATGCGTGTCGGACGCTTGTCTGCGGGACCGACGCCGTCTTCCCAGTGGTAGCCCGATACGAAATTGCCGCCCGGCCAGCGTACGACGGGCACGCGCAGGCGCTTCGTGGCGTCGAGCACGTCCTTACGGAATCCGTCGCTGTCCGAAAGGGGCGAGCCGGGTTCGTAGATGCCGCCGTAGATACAGCGTCCGAGATGTTCGACGAAATTGCCGTAGATCATATCGTCGATGTCGCTGATGCGGCGCTCGGTGTCCACCTTGATGCGGGCCTTGAACTCTTGCGCGGAGACAGGGTGCGGTGCGATGAACGTAGCCGCTGCGGTCAGGGCCATGCAGGCTTTTAGAAGTCTGTTCATAGGTCTTGGGGTTTTTATTGGAATGGTTATTCTGTCAGAGTTTTCTGAAGTTCTTCGAGCGATTTGTTCTTGGTTTCGGGCAGGATCTTCCATGCGAAGAAGAAGTTGAGGGCCATCGCCACAGCGAAGAATCCGAAGATGTAGGTGCCGCCCATCGGTCCGCCGGAGCTGACGATGACTGGGAATATCCACGACAGGATGGCGCTCCACAACCAGTGGGTCATGCTGCCGAATACCTGTCCCTTGGAGCGCACGCTGGTGGGGAAAACTTCGGAGATGAGCACCCAGATCGTCGCGCCGAGCGACATGGCGAAGAAAGCGATGAATCCCACCAGGCAGATCAGCATATAGTATTTGGCTGTGACTCCGGTGTAGTATCCCACAGCGACCATCGCCAGCGAAATGACCATGCCTACCGAGCCGAAGAGCAGCAAGCGGCGGCGTCCGACCTTGTCGATGATGACCATGGCGATCATCGTGAAGGTGAGGTTGGTCAGACCGATGAGGATCGACTGCATGAGTGCCGAGTCGCGCATGATGCCCGCTGTTTCGAAAATGCGGGGTGCGTAATAGAGAATGGCGTTGATACCCGACAGCTGGTTGAACGTGGCGATCAGGAAGGCATAGAGTATCGGACGGATGTACTTGCGCTGGAACAATCGCTCGCTGACGCCCTTGACGCTGTCGCGCAGCGATTCGCGGATTTCGTGCATCTGGTGTTCGACGTTCTGTTCGCCGATGCGCTGGAATACTTCGGACGCTTTCTTGTCGGAGCCCTGTTTCATGAGCCAGCGGGGACTTTCGGGGATAGTGAACAGCAGTACGGCGAACAGCAGGGCCGGAACGGCCATCACGCCCAGCATGATACGCCAGTCGTCGGCGATGCCGAGGCTGCTGATGTAGTAGTTCGAAAAGTAGGCCAGCACGATACCCAGCACGATATTGAACTGGAAGAAGGCCACGAAACGACCGCGCCACTGCGACGGAGAGATCTCCGCGATGTAGAGCGGACCCGCCACCGACGATGCGCCTACGGCCAGGCCGCCCAGGAAGCGCATGATGATGAACGAGTACCAGTTATGCGCCGCAGCGCACCCCAGCGCCGAGATCAGGTAGAGCAGGGCGATGACGATCAGTATCGGCTTCCGACCGTAGCGGTCTACCGGGCGGGCACAGAAAAGCGCGCCCACCACCGTGCCGAAGAGGGCTACGGCGATGGTGAAGCCCAGCATCGTGTTGCTCAGGACATAAAAAGCCTGGATCGCCTTTTCAGCTCCTGAGATCACGGCAGTATCGAAACCGAAGAGCAGTCCTCCGAGCGAACCGACGAAAACGACGTAGAAAATAAAAGATTTGGATGACATGGTTAGTAGTTTTGGTGTTATTTATGTTGTTTTTAGGTTTATTTACCTCAAATGTCGCAATTATACGGCATATTTCAAACGCTGGATGACATGATTTTGGTAAACTTCGTCCAGTTCGACGAAATAACCGCTCCAACCCCATACCCGCACGATCAGGTTACGGTAGCGTTCGGGATGTTTCTTGGCGTCGAGCAGTTTTTCGAGATTGATCGTGTTGAGTTGCAGTTGATGACCGCCGAGCGTGATGAACGATTTGACCAGCATGGCCAGCTTCTGTACGCTCTCTTCGTTGCGGAAGACCGATTCGTCGAACTCGATGGTCAGCGGACCTCCGTTGATGTCGCACGTCAGGTCGGGTTTGGTGAACGATTTGATGACCGATACCGGGCCGATCTGCTTGTTGTACATACTGGGTGAATAGTTGGCCGGTATGACCTCGCCCGCCTTGCGGCCGTCGGGCGTGGCACCCAGACCCGCCGAGTGGCCGATGTAGTACATGGCCGTGCCCGTGCCTGCGCGGTAGATGCCGCCGCGCTCGTTCTTCGTGCCGGCGAGCGCCTTGTCGAACGAAGCCATCAGCGCTACGGCGATTTTGTCGGCATAGTCGTCATCCTGCCCCATCTTCGGAGTATGATGGCGCAGTAATTCGTAAACTTCGCCTGCGCCCTCGAAATTGTTCTCTATGGCCTCTTCCAGCTGTTTCGCGTCGAGTTTCCGCTCTTCGAAGTAGTGCTTTTTGATGGCCGTCAGCGAATCCACTGCCGTAGCGATACCCGTGCCGTGAATGCCGAAATTGTTGTATTTACCACCGAGGGTGATGTCGCGGGCATTCTCGATGGTGTCGTTCATAATGAGCGACATGAAAGGTGCCGGGACGATGTAGAGGTCTTTGTGCTTTTCGGCCATCGCTTCGAAGCGTCGGTGTATTTCGGCCTCTATCGAGCGGTAATATTCGTCGTATGACGGGAACTGACTCAGCGTGCGGACCGATTCGCGGACGATGTCGGCGAACGACACGGCGTCGATGTTGGGAATCTCCATGCCGTATCCCGGAATGATGAACTCCCAGCAGGCTGCGACTACATAGTCGTGCGCATCCTCGCGGCTGTAGCCCAAGCGTATAAGACCCGGAATGACCACGTCGTCGTTGTTGTACTGCGGGAATCCCAATCCCCGTTTGGTCAGTTGCGAACCCAGTTCGAAGATTTCGAGCGGAGTCTTGCTGTCCACGCGAAGATTGATTTTCGGGTCTATCAGCGCGAGGTCGTAGCTGGCCCGCAGGCACATTTCCGAGAGGTCGTTGAAGAGGTATTCGCCTTGGGGACTGCGGCCGCCGAGCACCATGCTCTGGCCGTTGTCGCCCTGCTGCATACCGGGATAAAGGTCGCTGTCCCGGTTGCAGGCGAGGAAGAATTCCAGCAGCAGGTCGTAGGCTTCCTCTTTAGTCAGCGTGCCTTTTTCGATGTCGGACTTCATGTAGGGGTACATGTACTGGTCGAAACGACCCAATGTGTTGTGGTAGGTGCCGCTGATCCAGAGCAGGTAATGTACGGCGCGGAGCAGCTGGAGCGCTTCGCGGAACGTCGTGGCTCCTTTGTGGGCTATGGTACGCAGTACTGCTGCCGGTTCTGCGAGTCCTTGTTCGTCGGCGTGTTGGGCGTAACGCATGAGGAAGGTCTGCGACAGTTCTATGTAATTGCGCATGATTTCCAACTGGTGACGCTCTTCCTTCGTCAGCTTCACGTCTTGCAGGCGGGTGTCGATTTTGGCTTTGCGGGCGTCGAATCCCTCGGCGACCATGTCGCGGTAGTTGGCCGAAAGGTTCGACAGGTAACCCGATTCGTGGATGTAGTGCTTCGAACGTATCTCTTTCCACTCCTCTTCGGTGAAGAGGTCCGGGACGCGCGTTATGGTGCGCGTCAGCAGGATGGTTTCGCCCGGCAGGATCACGGGCGTTTCATTGGCGAGCATGGCGGCGAACATCCGTTCGGCGCGGTCGCCGGGAGCGACCTGCTCCCGGTGGAACGTTTCGTTGAGCGCGGCGATGCCGAGCGATTCAGGCGTACGGCGATACTGGTGGTGCTTTTTGTCCAGTATGTACTCTTTCAGGTTTTCGATTCTTTGGTTCATAAAAGTAATGTTTTTATATTGGTATCTTTGAATACGTTGTGGATGCGGACTTCGGCGTCGGGGTCGAACGGCGGGTCGTAGTGTGTGTCGATCATGGCGTATTTTGCTCCGGCGGTCTTGTGGTAGCGGAGCATTTCGACCCGTACCAGTCCCGGTGAGCCTTCAATCGCTTCGCGCACGAGGGTCATGTGTTCTTCGGTGTCGTTCACGCCGGGAATCAGCGGCAGCCGGATGATGAAAGGCTTGCCTGATTCGCAAAGTGTTGCGAGGTTCCGCAGGATGGGGGTGTTGTCCACACCCGTATATTTTTTGTGAATTTCGGGATTCATTGCCTTGAGATCGAATAGGAAGAGGTCTACGAGGGGCAGTACCCGCTGGAACACTTCGTCCGAAGCATATCCGCTCGTTTCGATTACTCGGTGGACAGGCTCCAGGAGTTGCAACAGTTCGATGAGAAATTCAGGCTGTGCCAACGGTTCGCCGCCCGTGACAGTCACGCCGCCGTCGTTCATGGCGAAAAATTCCCGGTCTTTGAGCAGGCGCGCAGCCAGCGTTTGGGCCGTGTACTCCTCGCCGCAGATACGGTCGCCTTCGTGGCTGTGCATGACCTGCGGTGCGAACGACAGTCCTTCGGGGTTATGGCACCACGCGCATCGCAGCGGACACCCTTTCAGGAAGACCGTCGTGCGGATTCCGGGGCCGTCGTTGATGGCGAATTCCTCGATGCTGAAGATGATTCCTTTGCTCATGGTTTCAGGTTTGGTCTTTGCAAATATAAACATATTTTTAATAACTGGTATATACTGGTATATATTTTTGCGATTTTTTATTTCTCGTCTGTTTGCCGGACGGGGGCTGCTGCCGGGGAATCAGTGTCGGATTGTCGTATGTGGGGATTCTATGCTCTTTTATTCGATTCTGTGCAGATGGGATGCCGTCCGAATAATGAAGGGATGGAATAACCTGTCGGTTATTAATATCAGATGTCTTTATCGTTCTTGGCGATGTGAAACCGCAGATCGCCGTGGAACATGTAGAAACTATCATGGATTGTCGAACACAAAGAATTATTTCTGAGATACTGGAATGACGAATTGTGCTCGCTTGAATTCTTGGACAAGATTCGGTCATTCTCAAGCATAGGTGATTGATTGGGTAATTGCTTGAATGTTTGCTTTTATAAATGATGAACCCTTCTTGCCATTTCCGGCAAGAAGGGTTCTTTTTGTTATCCTCGTGGCGGGAATCGGTCGAGTTAATAAAGATTTGTTATTCAGGTTGTTTTCCGCCGTGAAAGGTCATTCTAAGTATCAAGGGATTAACAATGGAGTATCGCCGTAAATTATTCTTGAAAAGTTGAATCGAATCGGTGAAGATTGATTTGGTACATTGATTTATAATCAATTCCGTGTTTGGATATATGACCAGAGATATAGTGATAACTATTTTGGGTACTTGATTAAAACCATAAAACAAGCGTATCATGACGCGAGGGATGTCGATCGTCTTCACGATCTGAATGGAACTGCTTATAAGGGTTTTATAACAGTTGCCAAAGAGGTTGCCCCGATTTTCTTACAGTAGATGAGCTGCTACGACTGCATCGGTTGAAATTGATGGTGAAACTCGTTGTAGGGGTGTGATTTGTGCGGACAGAGAGATCCGAATTGTTCTCCGGACGCGCAAGACGGATACTCAAATTGTGGTCGATACACTCTGTTATCAGGGATTTTGGAAAGCGGTTTTGACCTATCTTTGACCATTTCGATTTCCTAATCAAAGTCTTGGCAAAGATCGGCGGAAAAGCGGGAGGTGCATAGAGGGGGGGGGTATGGGCGATGTACCGAAAGGTATAATTTGTTTTCGATACTATGTACTGGGAACCGGTTGGGGAACGGAAGTAAAGAATGGAGTAAATTTTGTTTATCTGCAAAATAGAAAAGGCGCTGAAAATCAGCGCCTTTTTGTGCCCAGGACAGGAATCGAACCTGCACGCCTTGCGGCACACGCACCTGAAACGTGCGCGTCTACCTATTCCGCCACCTGGGCATTTCTGGAATTGCGGTGTGCAAAAGTAATACTTTTTTCTGAATCGACAACTCTTTTTTCGAAAAAAATCTACTTGCTGAAAAATTTGTACTGAAACAGAAGCAGATAGACTACGGCTACGGAGATGTAGGCGTCGGCCAGATTGAAGATGGCGCCGAAAAAGTAGTTGTTGCTGTCTACCAGGAAGCGCAGCAGGCGCGGCACGCCATTCCACTGGAACAGCGGAAAATAGAACATGTCAACCACCTTGCCCATCATGAATCCGGCGTAATGGCCCCCGAACTGCGCCACGGTGTAGGGCGTCGATTCGGAGAAGATCACTCCGTAGAAGGCGCTGTCGAGGATGTTGCCCATGGCTCCGGCGAAGATCAGCGCGAGACCCGCGATCACCCCCTTGGGCGTATCCTTGCGCTTGCAGGCGAGGTGGTACATCAGCCAGCCGATGAATCCGACCATCACGATCCGGAAGATGCCCAGCAGCAGCTTGCCCCAGTCGAAGCCTCCGCGCGAGGCGATGTGCATGCCGAAGGCCGCGCCGTTGTTCTCGATGAACCGCAGCTGGAACCAGTCGGGCACGACCATGATCGATTCGTCGAGGTGCATGTGGGTCTTGACCCAGATTTTGAGAGCCTGGTCTGCGACGAGCAGCAACAGGATAAACAGCGATATTTTCTTGAAATTCATAATTACGTGGTATTCCGCGCCGTATGGATCGTTTATGCCGCCTCCGTGACCGAACGCTGACCGGGTTTTGCCGGGAACCGCCTTCCGGAGCCGGGGTTTGTCGTGGACAAAAGTAGTAAAAAATCTTATTTTTAACGGCTCCGGCTCGATTTTATCATCCGCGGGACTCGCTTTTGGCAGAAAAATTATACCTTTGAAATCTAAATATTTTGATGGATCATGAAGAGATTGCTACTCATCGGATGTCTGTTTGCGGCGTTTGCATGTACGAAAGAACCGGCGGAACTCTCCGGCGGCTCCGGCCCGAACCCTCCCCGGATCGTCGGGACTCCTACCTCCGAACTCGCCCTGAAAGGGGAGATCTCCATAAAGCTCACGCCCGAAATGGCGCAGGCTGTCGCGGTTGCGCAGGCGCAGCTGCCCGCCACCCGCA
>ENA-ORRE01001133-ORRE01001133.1-human-gut-metagenome-genome-assembly--contig:-NODE-1133-length-18547-cov-4.440299_pt1 | contig 18547 bp, 24 predicted proteins | sample MGYA00242171_ERZ509126 | MGnify/ENA primary metagenome ERZ509126 (study PRJEB26280, sample SAMEA2338648) | human gut metagenome | biome: human gut; feature: human-associated habitat; material: faeces... | reverse complement strand
GTAGTGTCAAAGTCTAGAAGTCCCATTTATCGTACTTTAACCTTTTGGAGTCCTATTTATCGTACCTACAAACCGCCGCTCACCTCGCCATTTTTAGCAGTCCACTTTATCGTACCTCTCACCAAACCCATTTTAGCATTATACACTATGTAATAATCATTCCTAATTTACAAAAAGTACAATCTGTATTATTGACTTTATACAGACTGTAAAGTATAATATAATCATAGGGAGCGAAGGGCACGAATGATGCTCCTAAGCCGTGGTCAGGCGCGTGAAGCGTTACGGATAGGTTTGCGTGACTGCTAGCTCATTTCCCTTCGCCACCCTTAACATGGTAGAACTCTTTAAGAGTAACGGAAAACTGGTCATTGGACGTTAATGGGGTTGTGCCCATTTCTACCACCACGGTTCAAACTATGAGCTTCATCCGGTGTAAAAGCCATAGAGCCGCGCTAACACGCCTGTTAGCTTGATGGTTATATAGGTTTGTCATTTCTCCTACTCTCACCATCCAAAAGGACAAATGGTCGCGTCCTCGGCTTAATATTAAATATGAAAGGAGTGTATTACAATGTCAATGTGGTGGGATTTAAAGAACACATTATCTTATAATGCGCTCTTTAATTTTGTAGTTGGTTCTCGTGGTTGTGGTAAAACTTATGGCTTTAAGAAATGGGCTGCTGAAGATTTTATCAAAAACGGGAATCAATTTATTTATATCCGCCGCTATAAAACCGAAATGAATAAGAAAGCCAAAGAGAATTTCTGGGCAGCTGTTGCTCATGAATTTCCTGACCATGAGTTAAATGGAACCCCAGAGGGAGCTTATTATATAGACGGTAAATTAGCTGGTCAGACACGATATATATCAAGTGCAAAATCCGAAGAACTCCCACTTGTTAATAAAATCTGCTTTGATGAGTTTATTTCCATGGACGAAACCCATCATGGTTATCTTAAAGATGAAGTTACATTTTTCTGTGAATTATATGAAACTATTGCTCGTATGCGCAGAGTTGTAGTGTTTTTCTTTGGCAACGCTGTTACATGGGCAAATCCCTATTTCACAGAATTCGATATTAAAAAGCCAATTAACAAAAAGCAAATTGCCACAACTAGAGATGGCTTAGTCTTAATCCAAATTGCTAACAATGAAGAGTACATTGAAGCAAAAGAGAAAACTGACTTTGGCCGTTTGATGAAAGGCAGCAAGTTTGGTAAATATGCTGTTCACAACGAATTTTATCTTGATAGTGTAGTTGGCGTTGCTAAGAAAACTCCTGAAGCTAAATATCAGTTTGGTTTTAAGATTCATGATGATTATTTAGGCTTATGGGTAGACTTCTCTTCTGGTAAATGTTATCTTTCTAGGAAATACAGTCCAGGTAGTGGCGTTATTTATGCGTTGACAAATGATGACCATGATTATAACACCATTTTGATTGCACGCACTCCACGCCCTAACTGGTTATTATATATAATTAAACAATATCGGTTGGGGGGTCTGTACTGTGAAGATGAGATAATTAGGCGATATCTGATGGACATTTTGAAGATTGTAGGTGTATAATGTTAGGAGTTGAGTTTATGCCCTTTGTTATTGTTCTGGGTTTTATCGCATTTGACATTCTAACAGGGCTGATTAAAGCAAAGCACGATTGTTCTTATAATTCCAGTATTATGCGTGAGGGTGGTTATCACAAGTGCATGGAGATTCTTGCAGTGGTAGGCTCTTATGGTATCGAATACGCAATGCAGTATATTGAGATTGGTATCCCAATTCCCCTTGTAGGTTCAGTGGTTACTTATATTTGCATTATGGAATTTATCAGCATTATGGAGAATATGTGTGCTGTAAATCCTGAACTTTCTGCTCTGTTTAAGCCTTATCTTGAAAAACTTAAAGGAGATGAAGAAAATGAGGAAAGCAAACGGTGATGTCCTTTTCTGTTGGCCTTTGGAGAAGCACATTATCACAGCTGGCTGGACTTACAATGACGGTTCTTCCCACCATGCTATTGACCTGCGCGCTGCTCCCTGCACACCTGTTTATGCAGCTGAGGATGGTGTAGTAAATCAGGTACAGAGCTGGGATGGTAGAACCAAATCTGGGATGCAGTCTTATGGCAACATGGTTAGAATTAGGCATAACAATTATAATGGTTCTAAGCTTGAAACGCGCTATGCACACCTTAAAGAGTGTCTCGTCAAAAACGGTCAACACGTTTACGAGGGTCAGCTTATTGGGTATTCTGGTGCAACTGGTAATTGCTATGGCGCACACCTTCACTTTGAAGTAATTTACCATGATTGTCGTGTTAATCCTTTGAACTGGTTGGATAGCAATTTTTGTTGTGCAACGCAGACAGTAATGAAACATCTTGGTAGTTACACTTCGGTTCCCAGAGAATCTACTAAAGGCGATTTTATTAAGATTCATGCAACTGGCGTTGATATGCAAGCAATTATCGCTCTCTGTGAGAATCTTAAACTTACTTACGAACGGAGTAATAAATAATGAAAACTCGTGATGAAATTTCTGCAATGCTTGGTGGCTTTGTCGATGCCAAACCTGATGAACAGGGAACTTTGATTGCTGGCGTGCTTGACGAATTTGATGAATGTCGTAATGAAGCAGAACAGTTTACAAGTGGTTGTCCAGATGGTGCATCTAACTGGCATGAAGCTTATGACAATCTTCGCAAAGATTATGTTAAAGCATTTCTGAATGATGATAATAAGCCTAATGACGATTACCAGAAACCTAATGGTAATACAATTACCATTGATGAAGCTGCACAGGCTTTTGTCAAGAAAATGTTTGGTAGAAAGTAAGGTGAGATTATGAGTAGACCTTTTAGTTACAATGATGAAAACTTTACTGTTATTGGGAATATACTCTTCTGTCATATTAAGATTAACAGAATTTTGCAAGCTAACGATAGTATTATTGAAATTCCACCTGAAATATATAATCGCATTACCCACGTAAGTGTAGTTGGTAATCTTGTCAGACAACTTGGTACGGAAAATACTGATTCATATATACTGAATGCATATATCTATAATGAACGCGGTAAATATTATATTAAAACAGCAACAGCAACTGGTGGTACTTCATTTATATTTATGGCTTATATGGTTCTCAAAGATATTTAAGGAGATGATTACTTATGGCATATTCCTTCTACAACCAGAATATGAGCACCCTCTCTAACATTCTGATTATCCACGCCGCCCTAGATAAAGGCGAAACTGCTGATACTACCGCCCTAGATAAAGGTGAAACTGCTGATACTACCGCCCTAGATAAAGGCGAAACTGCTGATACTACTTCCCTAGATAATGGCGAAACTGCTGATACTACTGCCCTAGATAATGGTGAAACTGCTGATACTACTGCATTTACCATTCCCTGTGAAGTAATGTCTCGTGTTATGAAAACTAGTTATGGCAAATTTGTAGTTACAAATTCTATCCCCTGCTTGCGTGTAGTTCTTGCAGATGGCACCATTTCTAGTGCTAGTGTAAGTTCTACTGGCGTTGTAACTTTGACCGCTCCCGCTAAAGGCAAACTTATTATTGATGGCACTCTGGATATTGAGTGCAACTATTAAGAAAGGTAGGTAATTAAATTATGGCTTCTGCTGCTGTTGGTATTATTAACGCTGTATTTGGTAGCGATGCTACTTTTGGTGGCGCTCCTAAGATTGAAAACACTACTGAATCTATTAAATCCGCATGGTCGTTTATCAATTCTTATGAACCGCGTCTGAACTATTTCTGTAATGCTCTGGTTGACCGTATTGGCCTGACCGTTATGCGCTATATCTCTTTTGAAGACCCTTGGCAGGTTTTTGATAAGGGTGTTCTGGGCACTGGCGCTACTGTTCAGGAAATTTATGTAATGATGCAGAAAGCAACCCCTTATTTCTCTGCTGACCGCGCTACTAATGACGAAGTTATGAAAGCTGAATTTGGTAGCGACCCTGCTGATGTTTACACTGCTTACCATGCTGTGAACTCTCGTATTAAGTACAAGGTAACTGTAAACCGTGAAGCTCTGGAAACTGCTTTCATGAGTGAAGCTAATTTGTCTGCTTTTGTACAGAACGTCATCGACCAGATTTATAAGCCTGCTGAACTGGATGCTTTCATCATGAAGAAGTATCTGCTTTATCAGCTGGTGAAGAACAATAAGCTTAAGAAAGTAACTGTTTCTGCTGTTACTGATGAAGCTTCTGGCAAGACCTTGGTTAAGAAGTTCCGCCAGATTTATGGCAAGATGAAGTTCATTTCTAAGGAATATAACGCTGCTGGTATTCCTATGAATACTCCGGCTGAACGTCTGTATACTATTGTTCCTGTTGATATTTCTGCTTCTATTGATGTTGACGTTCTGGCAAGCGCATTTAACATGGATAAGGCAGACTTCATGGGGCATCGTCTGGAAGTTGATAGTTTTGCTCTTAATGAGTATGAAGTTGAACGCTTGGAACATCTGCTTACTGGTAATGACCCCTCTGGCAATGGTTCTGTAACTATCGCAACTGGTGGCGATAAGACCTATACTCATGTTACTCCTAACGATGAAGATATGACCGCTATTCAGGCGCTTATGGTTGACCGTGACTTCTTCCAGATTTACACTAAGTTGAACACCATGCGTGAAACTGACCTTGGCTCCACTTTGGATTGGAACTACTTCCATCATATCTGGCGTATCTATTCTGCATCTCCGTTTGCAAACGCTGTGCAGTTTACTACTAAGGCTTGATAATTGACATTTTCTTAAGCTAATAGGCTTATTCTCCTAAAACGTGGGGCGCGCATACGATATCACGCGTTGCTTTGATTATGGCTACCTATAAACAATGTATCACTGACCAAAGCACAATCAGAGTTTCAGCAGGTTATCCACATTATTCTGATGGTTCAGTTCATGGTGGTATTGACACAGTGCATACAAATCATCAATCTTATGCACCAATGGCAGGTACGGTTGAAACAGCCCATACTTGGCAAGGTGGCACGACTGGTAACGATTCTTGGGGCAACTACATTGTAGTTAAAATGAGCGATAACAGCTATTGGCTTGCAGCTCATTTTACTAGTCAGATTCATAGTGTTGGTGAAACAATTACTCGCGGTCAATATATTGGTGAGCAAGGAAGAACAGGTAATGTTACTGGTATTCATACGCATTGGGAATACTGGATAGGTGGTTATGGCACAGCTTACAGAACTGACCCCTCTGCTATTCTTGGTATTCCTAATGAAGTAGGTACATGGGAAGTTGAATGGGATGCTACAAATCCACCAACACCACCTGAACCACCTACACCACCAGGCCCAAGTCCTACTCCCACAACTAAACGTAAACTTCCAGTTTGGATGATGTGTAAACCACCCTACAGATTTTGAAAGGAGTGTAAAACGCAAATTGCCAAATATGCAACTTTATATCTGTAAGGGTATCCCTACAGATAAAACCTATAATCATGTGCTTAGGTTTCAGTCTGATTCTTCCCGCTTTGCTTATTTCACTTCTAAATCCGTTCTTCATCTTACCAATTATACTTATCAGAGGTTAGAGCATTATCTCTCTGTTGGTGTTAATGCTGAAACGATTGAACAGTGTAATTATATTCTATTTCAGAACGCTGACTTTTCGGATAAATGGTATTATGCCTTTATTGATAGTGTAGAATATGTTGCAAACGAAACCAGCAGAATTTATTTCACGGTTGATGTTATGCAAACTTGGTTTAATCAAGTAACATTACAGCCTTGTTTTATTGAGCGTTCTCATACAAACACAGACGAAATTGGCGATAATATCATCAATGATGAACTAGATACTGGGCCTTATATTGACGATATTCAACAGTACATTGACTTTGATAAGCGTATCTGCATTGTTACAACCTTTGATAAGCCTGAAAAAGACTCTCCCCCTGCATCTGGTTCTTTACGGTTCGGAATTTATTCTGGCTGCAAAGAAAACTTTTTTACTACAGCTGAATCTGCTAATGACTTTATTGCTAAGGCTGTAGAAGCAGGGCAAGCTCCTGATGGTATTTTGGGAATTTATATGGTTCCTCTTACCTTTGATACTGGTAAGTATGATAAGACTTTTGTAGTTCCTAATAATGTAGATGGTTATGTTCCTAAGAATAATAAGCTTTTCACATATCCTTATTTTTATCTCCGTTATTATTCTACGCAAGGCGATAACCATGTTTTTCGTTTTGAACTTGGAGATAGAAAGAAAAGTCTGCATATTGGATACAATGTAATGTCAAATGCTGGTCAGACTACAGCAATGTTTGCAGCAGAGGATTATAAAGGCTCTACTGGCTATAATCAGGAAGATGTTTTTGCAATTAGCAACTGGCCTACTTGTGCTTATAACACTGATATTTATAAGGTATATGTAGCACAGAACTCTAGTTCCATGGCCGTTGAAAATGCAGGTTTGGTAGCTGGTACAATGTTTGCTGGTATTAACCTGCTGACTGCACCAGCAAGGGATGTTCAGGCTATGAGCGGTAAACATCCATCTCTTTTTCCAGATAATACTTATGGAGCTATTGAAGGCTTAGCAAATCAAATGCTTAACATTGCTGGCACGCTTGCAAAACGTGATGACATGGACAGATTACCACCACAAAGCCATGGTTCTGTAAGTCCTTATTTTCGTTTTACTGATGCTGGTATTTTACCGACAAAGGATGCAAGTGCTCCATATGCTATGGCTAGTTATCATCATGTTACTAAAGAATTTGCAAAAGTTATTGATGACTACTGGACTATGTTTGGCTATCCCATTCACCAAGTTCAGATTCCTAACATTGACTCTCGAAGAAATTGGAATTATGTTAAAACGCAAAACTGTTGTTGCTTAGGTGATGTTCCTGCGGATGTTTCTACAATGATTAACGATATCTTTAATCGTGGTGTTACATTCTGGCATAATCCCAGTCTTGTTGGAAATTATGAAGCAGACAATTCTATCTATAAACGTATTCCAGAAGTAGGTGATTAAATGAGTAAACGTTCACAAAAACCACAGCCACCTTGGATTGATTCATATGACTTAACGGTTGCAACTTATGCTAACTGGTTTAATCGCCTGTATGATGTAGCATTTGCAAGATTCAAATGGGAAGGGCTTGAAGATTCTCCTTTTTTGGATGAACGATTCATTGAACAGTTCTTGTTCTGGCAACCCTTAATGGCTGGTTATCATGACCCTGTTATGGGCAACTTAATTCTTCCTGCTATGCCCAGTGATAACTTTGACATTATTGGCGACCCTAAATATCTTCGTGCCTATGGCTACAATTCTAATTATCAGAAAACTGGCCTTAATAAACAAAACTGTGCTTACCTTTGGTGTAATATGCGCCGCTCCCCTGATTGTATTGTCATTAAACAGTTTGCACAACGTCTTACCAATATAGACAGAACGATTGACTTAAACCTTGCTGCACAGAAAACTCCTAGAATTGCTTATGCAAATGAGAATACAAAACTTTCTGTACAGAACTTGGTGTATCAGCAAGATAAATACGACCCTTGGCTGTATCTTAAAGGCAATCCATCTACTGATGATATTAAGAACATGATTGGTGTTCTTGATTTAGGTGTTCAGTACATTGGCTTGCAGTTAGAGCAGCAGAAAAAAGAAACTCTTGCGGAAGCTCTTACCTATTTAGGTATTGAGAGTAACTACAATATGAAAGCAGAGCGGCAGTTTACTACTGAAGTTCAAATGACCTTAGGTCAGGTAGAAGCAGACCGCCTTTCACCATTGTATTCTCGCCAGAAATTCTGTAAGGATTATAATAGGCTCTTTGGCACTAATATCTCTGTATCTATGCGTTCCCAGCTTGAATTAACCAAGATTATGGAAGGACGCGAAGATGAAGAGAATTTAAGCGATACTAATATTGAGGATGGTGGTGAGGATAATGAGTAAGTACACAACTCAAGTACGCTTTATCTGTGAATCAAAAGCAGGTATTGTTGAACCTTACACCAATATTTCTTATTTGGAAATTATTGAGCGTGCTCGTCCTAAAATCTTTAATTTTAGTTATCCTATCTGGAATGAAAACAAGCGCAAAGAGCTTGAAACCAATATTCTTAAGCATTTCTATACAAATGAAATTGGTTCTGAAACCTTCGGTCTTTGGCAGCTGCGTCTGGATGACTGGATGAACAGCCATATGCCTTATTACAATCCTCTCTTTGAAGCACTTGATAAACAGTATGAAATGTTCTTAACTGATGACTTTTCAATTACCAGTGATGAAAATACTGAACATCATGATGTGAATACAGAGGATAGAACCAAGAATAGTAAGGTCAATATTGGCGGCACAAACAATTCCAATTATACTTCCAATTCTAACAGCAATGGAGAGAACACCAATACTCACACTGATACTCCACAGGGTAGTCTTGATAACTTTCTTGCTGGTAAGTATATGTCGGATGCTGACCATAGTAATGCAAATTCTGTCAATAATTTTAGCTCTAATGCAAGCTCTAACAGTAATAGCAATACCACTCAGGATGATAAAAACAACACAAAAGAAAATCGTGATGGCAATGAGCACAGGATTCTTGACCATGTAGAAAAAGGTTATCGTGGTCGTTCTCTTGTATCTATTATGAACGATTATATGAAAGAAAACACAAATATCTATAATTGTTTATATAGAGATATGGAAGTTCTGTTTATGCGTTTATGGTAAAGAGGTGATTAGGTTTGAAGTACAATCCTTTGGATAAACTTTTCCGTTCTGTAATTCCTGTTGCCTATGATGATAGCATTAGTTACTATGAAATGGTATCTAAGGTTATTGAGGTAATGCAGCAGTACATTGAAACCAGCTCCATTAGTTATGCAGACCCTATTCAGTGGGATATTACCAAACAGTATCCTCGTAACACAGTTGTTGTTACTGTCAATGGTGATGGATATTTGAGCACTCAGCCTGTACCTATTGGAATTGATATTGACAATGAAGATTACTGGACTAAGATTGGTAACTTCTCTGAACTTTGGGGTAATGTTAAGCTTGCTATCACTCCCATTGATGAAGGGCTGAAAACTACTGCAAGTGGTAATCGCAATATTAACGACCTTGTTTGGCTTAATAATGATTTATGTGTAATTCTTAAGCCTATTGATGCAGGTACACGGTACATTAGTGGCACCAACTGTGTTAAGACAAGTATTGCTGAACGTTTGCACTATATTCTGTCATTAAAAGTTGCTAAATATAATGAAGATGACACATCTATCTCTTTTGGTTTCTTTAATCCTAATAATGGTACAATTGTTACTGGTGGAGACCTTCATATCTATGATGCTCCTGTTGAAACTATCAAAATTGTTGGCAAATAAGGATAGGTGATATTATGCCAAGTAATTATGTATCTAAGTTCAGCCTTAACGACCAAGAAGTAATTGTTAAAGACAGTGAAGCTCGTACTACTGCTAATACAGCAAGCACTAATGCTACTAATGCTCTTAACAAAGTTACTGAACTGGAAAAGCTCTCTCGTGTTGAAGTTGCCTATACGCAAGATACTGAAACTATTAGTATCACTGCTGGCACTCATAATGTTGGATAATGGGGGTAACTAATATATGCCTACTAATTTTGTAACACAAATCAATGTTGATGGTACTATCTGTGAAATTAAAGATTCTGTGGCACGTACTGATGCAGCTAGTGCTAAATCGACAGCTAACACTGCTAATTCTACTGCTAATGATGCTAAGTCTACTGCTGATACTGCATCTAGTGATGCTACCAATGCTTTGAATAAAGCTAATAGCGCTATCACTACTGCTAGTACTGCTAAGTCTACTGCTGATACTGCTGCACAAGATGCAAGTGATGCTAAAAGTACTGCTAATGCTGCATCTACTAATGCAACTAATGCACTTAATAAAGCTACTGCACTTGAACAACTCCCTCGTGTTACTGTTACTTATAGTCCTGATGATGCAACTATTAAAGTTGTTACCACTAATACTCATACGACTGCTTGATAGAAAGGGTGACTTAAATTGGCAAATCCCACTGTTGACAAATTTAAGATTGATAATTCCGTTTATGATGTACAAGATACCCAAGCTCGTACTGATATTGCTAAGAAGATTGACAAAGACACTGTTGGAAATCTTGACCAAACTGTCAGTGGTAATATGAATCAGACTATTAAAAGTAATCTGAAGGTATCTGCAAATAAAGTAGAAATTGTTTCTAAAGGTAAATCAGCATTTACTGCTCATTCGGGTGTTACTTCGCTCGGTAACACTGACGTTCCCACATATATTTATGGTAAACTAACATTGGCATCAGCCTTTGAAAAAAGTATTGATGATGATTATGCTTATGTTTCTATTGGAACCATTTCAGGCTCAGACACAAAATTTTTAACAACCCGCACTGGTAAGATTCCTAGTTTTGTTGAGCCATCCCCTGTTAGCATTGAAAAATATCAGCAGTTGAAAAAAGATGGTACTGATGATATTACTGCTACCATTAACACTCACACTAAGAATGAACCTCTGTTTATTCCTGCTGGTACTTATAAAGTAAGTGCTCCTTTACAGCTTAAGCATAGCTTGTATGGTGCTGGTTCTTCTCGTGACCCTGCACGTGGCACAAGCGATACTATCTTGGAGTATACTGCTAATCCTAATTCTTTTAGTGTTAGTGGAGTTATTAATGTAGCTGGTAATGACGTAACTGGTAACATTGTTATTGCTAATCTGGACATTACTTGTAATGGTATGATTGGTGGCATTGTATTTACTACCAGTAAGTACACTGATAACAGCATTTATAATGTAAGTATCAATAAAGTTAAGTCCTATGGTGTTTACTTGCAGCCCAACAATGGCACTCTGAACCGTTACTGCTACATGGATAATGTAATGGTATGGGGATTTAGTGATAATACTCCGGTTGAACGCTGGACTGGTTCTGTCGCGTTTTACTGGGGCAGTAGTGCTCCCGACTGTGAATGTAATAACCTCGTTAATATGGTATGTCAAGTTGGTTTTGATTGCCGTACTGATGTATACGGATGCAACTGGACTAGCTATCATGGTATTCCCTATGGTGGTTCAGGTGGTACTGATGCCAATACTTGGTGGAATAACACAATCGCTTGCAAGGTTACTAACAATGATATTCATGTTACTAACTTTTATGCAGATACTTGCCGATATGGTTTTGTATTTGACGGCCCCGGTAAGGCAGCAGCTTATATTAACAATATGATTTATACCTGCGATGATGGAACTGCTACCACTGAAACTGGCTATGCTGGTATTGCTCTGATTGGTAGTAGTCCTAATCCTCAGTTCATTGTTAATGGTGGTATTATTAACCGCTCCGCTAAAGTTAGTACAACTATTCAGTCAACTGGTACTTATCCTGTTACCAATGCTGTATGTAAGCTTGATGATGTTTACATTTATACTAAGCGTGAATATATCTTCGGTAGCGGTGCTGAGGAACGTGGTCAGTATATTTGTGCACCTGGCGAACACCGTTGCATTGATTTAGCTATCACTAATCAGGTGCAATACACAGTCGCTGGGCAGTCAGTTAGTGGTGACCCATACCAGTATAAGGCATTTGCATATATTCCAGTTGATACTAATACCTCACAGGGTTGTATCCACCTCACTGACGGAACCAACATTGATTATAAAATCTATATTACAAAAAACGAAACAGATACATCGCTTAATATTACTGCATTTGACAACCGTAAGCTTAGTCAATCAATTTTTAATGCGTCTGCTGGTACAGGCAAGACAGTTACTTGGGATGTTATTGACAGCGAAGATAAGCTATATTATTCTAGGGATTCTAAATCTGTTGTCCTATACTGCAAGCGCCATGCATCAACTGAATTCACTGTTAGTTTTTCTGGATTCCAGTCTGGTATTTCTCCTGTAATTCTTGACCGTATTAGAAATGAAGATGGCACTCCTATGGATTATCCTCGTTGGGATAACAACAATGGTATGACTGCTATTAAGATTCTTCGTCCTAATATTAGCTAAATAAAACACCCCTAGGTGGTTATCCACTTAGGGGTGCTTTTCTATTTAGAATGGCAAGTCATCCTCACTTTCATCATCTTCATCTTCATCTTCATCTTCCTGCAAGGCATCAAAAGCGTTAAGAATAGAATCGCTCAAAACTTTACGAAACTCCTTAGTGATGGGGTAGCAAATATCATGCCATTCATCTTTCTTATTCTTTGCGCTTGGCATTGCAACAAACAAACCCTTGCTGCCGTCCATAATCTTAATACCAGTAATGCAAAATACGTTTGCAAGCGTAACAGAAACCATAGCGCGGCAATTAGACTTCTTGTTATTGATAGGGAAGATACGGATATCGGTGATGACGGAAGAAGCAGACTTAGCAGAATTGGTGGACTTAGCGGATGCTTTCTTGTTAGTGTACATAGTTAGTTCTCCTTTGTTAAATAATGATAAGTAAGAAATTTATATTGAGGACAGTTTTTATACTGACCGCAACAATCGGTTTTAAGATTGTAATCTTGGCGTGACACTCTCATACCCTCACAGCGAATGTAATTTGTTGTATGAGATGTATAATAAGGACATGTAGCTCTTCTACTGATTCTGTAAGAATCTTTTTCTTTCAATTAAATCATCTCCTATCACTCCATTCCCACTGGAATATACTTGCAGGATTGCCATCAATTAACATAGCATATTCTTTGTCGGATTGTTCTTTATGATAAGTTCCATAAAGTTCCTTACCATTTTCATCATGGTTTATACTAACAACTTCAGGCAAATAATCTATATACGATTCTCTGCGTAATGAATAACAAAATGAATAATACATTCTATTAACAGGACTGTTTGTTGAGCGCAATGTATAACCACAAGGTTCTAGTACAGTTACAGAATATTCATCTAAGTGGTCTGTTTCTCCATTGTCATCCGTAAAATCTCCTATGATATGTGTTCCCGGAGTTTTACGAATGAGCTTCTTATTTATGGATTCATCATAACTGATATTAGGCCGAAAATATTCTTGTACTAGATACTCAAAATCTTCATCGTTCACTATTTGCGTAAACAATTCGGAAAGCTGTTTCTTACTTGCACCTGCTACAGTAGCCTTAACTTTTAAGTGCTTATCTGCATCTAAGTATGTTGCACAATAGCATTTACTTCCCCATGTTACAAAATCCTCATAGTGACCATCAAAGTCCATAATGCCAAAATTGTAACAATCTTTATTCTCACTGTTGTTAAGAATATTCTCATTAAATCTATCAATGGCTTTTTGAACATTCTCATTATAGCCAACAAAATAACCACTGTCTGTATCGTGATATAGAGGTTCAATGCCTTGGCTTAATACTAGATAAAGCATAAAGCAAATAAGGTGCAGTCTACTATAAGCAACCGTATATAAACCATCTGTGAAAATATTTAGGGAATTTCTGGATTTAAGAAACTTAACCCCAGTTGGAATCCATTCAAATTTATCACCTTCCCCCTGCACACCAACTCCCTGCCGTAATGGCTTCATTGCTGAACATCCATACTGACCATTCAATCCGCCTTTACTTGCCATTAAGGCGAAGTGAACTAAATCTTTGTTATGGGTATTCATAATTTCTTGTGCTACAGAATCATCATAAAGCTTCAATCCCTCAAATGTAAAATCGTTTAACGTTTCTACATGGTCAGCAACTTTATGCTCAAGTTTTTTGAATCCTGTTTTCTGGCGTGCATAGTATTTAACTGTATTGCGTAAAGGCTTGTTAATAAACTTGTGGGCTGTTGCATAATAAAGTTCATCACATTCTGAACTAGTATAATCATAAAGCATTTGAATTAACATAAAGTCAATATCGCAGCCATGAAATGTAAGTTCATCTGCTTTGACTACTTTACCATTGTCGAAGTTACCATTTTTAATATTGCTGCATTTGGATGTACTGATATAGCTGTAAATACAGTTACCAAAATCCTTAGCGTTAATATTATAAAAGGTAACATTGGCCATGAAGTTATACTTTATTGGCCTTTCAAACAAGATTGATTCACGGTATGCTGCTTGGAGGACTGAATAGTATTTAACATCTTTACATCCATATAACTCAATCCGCTGGTCGGGATAATCGAAGAACCCTGAGTTAGCGCCGCTTTCGCAGCCAGATAAGAACTCATAGTTTGCAGACTGGAAATTTTGGTAACATTCATTAGGATTAAGCTCCTTTCTCCATTTATAAGGGAATTTCCTGCCATACATTGCTGATGGGTGCATAGAACTTGCATCAAAGCACCAAACATCCTTAAATATTTTACCTACTGCGTAAGGATTAGCATGAGTGTAACCACCTGCAAGACAGTTTTGAAAGAACTCCATAAATGGTTCATTATTCTTAAGTTCTATCGCCGCTGTAAATTGTGCAGTGTGAACTTCTTTATCTGTAGCAATATTTCTGTTAAGCCTTGTTTCACGCTTAATCATTGATGTGTTAGATACTCCAATATCTGATACAGTATCAACTTTAGTGAAGTTTGCCATATAGCGACATAGTGCATACAAAACTAGCTTGCAGTCACGTTCGTTATAAATGTATTCAGAATCAGGTAAATCTGACCACCAATAATATTTTTGGTCATAACCACCTTTGACTTCTTTAAGTTTTGGAACTCCAAGCTCTGTACCTATAAGCTCAAGACTTTTACAGGATAAAATCTTGAAGCTGTCATAAAATTCAAGATGGTCAAAAGCTGCTACTAATGGCTGGTGCGGAGCAACTGCAATGAAACGTTTAGTATTAAAGTTCTTAATACAGAAATTTATGTTACGCATCATTGCTTCAAATTCATAGCTCAAGTTATGCACAAAGATTTTGACGTATTCATCATTATTCTTAGCATCCTCATTGATTCTCTCAAATTCCGAAGAAATTGAATCATAAGTTCTAAAGAAATTATAATCCATTTCATTCTCAAAGTCGCTAAATGGTGCATGAGGTATAGGACGATAAGCAAATGAAGCTAAGCCGTGAAGATAAGTGCTTTGCAGATGCTCTTGAAGTTCATCCTCACCATACATTAAGGATGATGTTTCAATATCATAGCAATATATGATACTCGAATACTTATGTTCATTACGCTTTCTCACATATAGCACCACCTTCTTTCATTCGTGAATATTACCACAAATTATATTTAGATGCAAGTTCTGTGAATTCTTCATAAGCTTTTTTATGCCGCTTTATGAAGTTTTCATTACCCTGCGTAATAGACCTAAGTTTATCACTTGCGTCAACAAGCACTTTACCAATTTGGTCAGAATTTCTTAGCAGATTGTCATACTCTGAATAAGCTCTATCCATATCTGCCAAAGTATCAAGTCCTAGCTTTTGACCCAATGTACATAATTTTTTCAAATCGTCTGGTGGAATATTCCTGCTGTATGTACCCATAAGATTGTTAAGAATACCAGAAATTGCACCCCATTTCTTTTTGTCAAAGTAGGTATCTGGATTTCTAAGAATCTTATATGCTGCATCGCTATAGTTAAATACATCCTCAAGACGATTAGCTACTCTCAATGACCTGTAACTATCGGTGACAGATTTATTTAATGATTTAATATGCTCTGAATATTTAGATAGATACTCTTGCATAAGCTTTTGTGACGTTTTATCATCAACATTATTAGCTGCATCAATAAGGTCATTATACAGTTTTTCAGCTTCGTTAAGAGCAGTGTTAGCAGTAAATTTCAGAGCATTGGCAATTTCAGAAGATTGTCTACCTCTAAGACTTTCTTTAAGCTCACCTGTTACAGTGATACCTGCTTTTCTGGATTTACGTCTTGTTGCGCCTATCTTTTCCAGTAACCTAGTTGCTTCGGCTTGGCGCTTAAACTCTTTGTTCTTTGCCATAAAGTTACTCCTGATTCCGTAAAGCTAACTCTTTTCTAATGTCATTATCATAACGGTCAAGCAGATAACACAACTCTCTAAGCTGACAATCTTGGCAATCCTTATCCATAAAGTGTGTAAGCCATGAAGGACAGGCTTTAATGTACCAGTTATCACATAGTTTATTAAGTAGAGTAAGGGTTTCTGTATCTAGGTCTTTAATTGTCATAATAAACACCTTCCACATTTTCAGGCCAAACAGAATCTAGGCAATCGCCTACAAAATATTGGTTAAATGTACAGTTAGAACTTGGTGCTACTGAGTAATAAGCTACTCTACCATCATGCTCTATAATGTCAATAACCTTACCAATTTTAGCAATGGTAATTGCTCTTTTCTCTTGTCCATCTCCATAGAAATAACCATACTCTCTTACATTGTATTTAATGATTGAGCCTATAGGGATTGGATGAATTGGAACATCGTAACGCATTATATAAACTCCTATCTTAAACTAATCGCTTAAATCATAATTATTAACTCCTCTTAGGATATCAATGATAGCTCCTAAAACTCACAATAAATTAAGCATTGTATCAGCTCCTAACTATATAATAAATTTTAGAATCATTCGCTGTGGATAAAAAGATGAATCAACATCAAGAAAAAATACCATAAAATTAAGATATTCATTTTCTTTGCTAATATTTTTGAATTTTCCTGCCCATTTAATACCGCCGTATATATCACCGATATAAATTAAAGTATCTGCTGTAACTGAACCACAACTCATTAGAATATCATGGATTGTCATAAGTATCACCTACATTCTCAATAATGAAGAGGGGGAGAAGGGAGAGGGGGATTTGCACATTTAATAAATTAAACCCCGGTTTATTTTAAGGCTTCTTGCAACACCCCCGGTGGGCGGCGCGGCAGGGTTGGTATTAAGGTTAATTCCCTGCTAATTATTTTTCTTAACGGATGGACGCTTTAGCTCTTTAAAGCGGTGAAGTGTGTTAAGGATTTGTCAATCGCTTTAGAACTCTAAATTGCTAAAGTGTGTTAAGAATTTCACATGTTAGCAGTTAGGCTTAACTATTGCTAGTTATTTATACTTAATAGTAAAGAGTTCTAACTAAAAATTTGCATAAAAAATGCGCTGTCGTTAAAGGCAACGCATATTTTATTTTTGGTCAACAATTAAATATTAATTCTTTGAAATTTGCTGAAAAATACTAATGTAGTGCGGTTGCAATGAAGCTTGCAAAGTCATCTTCTAGATTTTTTCGGGCGGCGCGCTTGCCGGTTTTAGAGTCGTTGTACAATCTAACAACTTTGGGATAATTCCAGCCGGTTTTAGTTTCGTGTTGAATCCAATTCCGAAACTTTGCAACGTGTTGCGCGGTTGTGGTGCTATAATGGTCAAATACCCACAAAATACCAGTAGAAAATTGATAAGCGGCAACTATGGTCGAATAGCTCTGTAAAATTAGAAAATCGGAAAAGTCGGGTTTAATAATCCATGCCTTGCAATAATACAAGCGACTTTTAGCGCCGCCAACATGCAAGTTAGACTGATATTCAACGGCTTTTACAATGTCGGAACGTGTGCGATAAATCATTGCGCAAACACCGCCTTTACAAAATCGTCAATACTTTCATTGACGTTATTCAAGTCGTGTAAAATGGTTGACTTGTAAATGCTGGAAAAGCCGGAAGCAATAAAGCCGCTTTCACAAGCGCGGAACATATCAATATTGCAATATGCTGTATCCACAAGTCCGCAATTGTCAAATAATTCACGCTTGATTGTAAATCCGTTGTCAATGCCGGATTTTTTCGGCTTGATTGTAATAAGTTGCATTTTCATTTTTTGTATATCTCCTTTATAAAATATTTTCGCTTTTCAGCGTGGAAGCGGACTTTACAAGAAAATCCGCTGGAAAGTTTTTATTTTACTGTTAACTCAACAGACGTTCAATAGGAACGGCAACGGCGTTAAACACATCCCGAGGAATTCCCATGGTATTTTCCTCTTTGGGCTGAACGTCAAGTACTTGCCATTTGGTGCAAGGCTCTGCATTGTGCAATGCCTTTTCTACCTTTTCAGCGTCAAGAACACCATCAAACTGTTTTACCATTTCACCGGATTCCACGCTAAAATCGTCGTTAAAACGTGCATACTTTACACGGGCAACAGTACCAGCCTTAACGGTGCGGCTTACGCAAGCGGTGCTTTTGGGCTTGTCATTGATGGGGCGCGTGATGGTAATAATCTCATTTTCGCCATCAATAGTTTTTTCAATTTTCCAATTAGTCATAGTAAATACCTCTCTTTTATGTTTTTGTTTTAGAAAAACGGCTTATTTTTCCTGTTTTCCTGTTTTCTATTATAATGATACCATACTATATAAAATAATACCATGTAAAAATGTTGCCTTTATATATGGATAAATGTATACTGTTAAATTTATAACAATTGCTTTAGTGCTCTAAAGTGGCAAAGTGCGTGCTAATCATGCAATGCCCGTCACTACACATATAAGCGCTTTAATG
>ENA-ORRE01001132-ORRE01001132.1-human-gut-metagenome-genome-assembly--contig:-NODE-1132-length-18571-cov-3.862065_pt1 | contig 18571 bp, 17 predicted proteins | sample MGYA00242171_ERZ509126 | MGnify/ENA primary metagenome ERZ509126 (study PRJEB26280, sample SAMEA2338648) | human gut metagenome | biome: human gut; feature: human-associated habitat; material: faeces... | reverse complement strand
GGCAGCCAAAGCCGATACGGTATGTTCCTGGGCCAAGCGCATGACCGCCACGAGTTCCTCGCAGGTTAGTTTCAGCGGGACTTCCGTCCCCCAGAGTTCTTTCTTCAGAAGTTCCAACAACAGAGTTGTTGCCTTATCCATGACTACAGAATGGATTTCTTGATAAGCTCTTTGTCCCCGTCATATTTGCGGATGATCTCCCTTATTTTGGCATCGACCAGAAAGCGGTACCAAAAGCCTTGCAGTATGTACCATGTCAGTCCGGCGCGGCCGTCGAGAAAACCTAATTTGACGATATATCGCACAAAGAAGTATAGGAATGGACGAATGAAAAGCGGCATTCGCGCATAGCGTAGCTTGAACCATCGTTTGCGTTCGGCGTCGTTGCCGATAAGGCGCGGGCGCACGCCTTCACTTTCGCTGTCGAGGCCGTATCGCATTCTCAGCATATTCTCTGCCTCGCGCGAAGCATAACGGTTGTGCTTCTCGGTCCACCATGTGAGGTCGTGGAGATTCTCATCAGTCTGGTCGCCGTTGACATATATAGTTCGTCCGGAGTTGATGACAAGATGTTCGTCCATCACCTTGTTCTCGCTTTCGCCGAACCCTTTGCGTATAATCTTGATTTGCGGGGCCGGATACCAACCGCCGTGCCGCAGTTTGCGCCCTTGAAAGACAATGGCTTTGTTTACATAGATGCCATTGACATCGGTTCCGACGGCCTGTATGGCTTTGTGCACCTTTTGTCCCAGATCATCGCTGATGTACTCGTCGGCGTCTATGCGCCACAGCCATTCCGCCCGGATGTCAAGGTGACGGATAGCCCAGTTGAACTGTTGCGCCTGATTCTCAAAAGGATGTTGCACGAATTTGGCCCCAAGCCGGATGGCGATCTCTTCGGTATGATCATTGCTGAATGAGTCTACCACCCATATTTCAGAACAATACTCCCTGATGGAGCGTATGCACCGCTCTAAGTGCAATTCCTCGTCCTTGGTCAGGATAATGGCGGCGATGCTTACGCCGTTTTGCCCTTTATGCCGCATACGGCCTCCTTTCAGTGATGTGCGGCAGGCGGTTGAGGCAAATGTTATGGGGCCATCTTACCCCCCCGTTTGGCTTTTGACCGCAAATTTCTTTCAGATAATTCTTGATTTCTGTATTATTGAAGTTGAAGCGTTTTTTTATTTCGAAGACTTTGGCATCGGCCAGATTGCGGTACCAGAATCCCTGCAGGAAGTGCCAAAGAAAACCTTCCTTTCCGTCCAGGAAGCCTAAACGGATAATGTAACGGTAGGGAAAGAATGCAAATGCCCGCCAGAACAGAGGCAGGCGACAGTACTTCAATTTCTTGCGGCGGACGGCCATGGAATGTGCTCCCGAATTTACAATCTCGTTGTTCTCGTGCAAATCATATTCCGTGTACAGAAGGTCTATAGCCTCCTTTGTGGCGTACGTATTATGCTTTTCGGTCCATTCCGTAAGTGTCAGTAGGCTATCGTCAAAGAAGGGATGTTTCAGTGTTCCGATGGTGCCATCTGTTATATAGATATGTTCGTCCATCTTTTTGTCTTCCCATAAGGCATGCCCTTTTCGGAACAGACGTAATAAAATCAAAGGAACTATACCATGTTTGATGTGCCGTCCCATAAACTTCCGAAGACATGGGGCAGTGAAAGCATTTGTGTTATTATCTGTAACAGGAAGAGTCTGATTTATTTCATTAATGAGTTCATCCGTCAGATACTCGTCTGCGTCCTGTCTCCATATCCATTCTGTAGCGAATGGAATGTTCTTTAGTCCCCAGTTAAGTTGGTCCGCATGATACGTAAACCGCCGTTTGTACACGTATGCGCCCATGCTTTCGGCAATTTCACATGTACGGTCTGTGCTGTAGGAGTCAAGCACATATATCTCTTTAGCATATTTCTGCGCGTTCTCAATGGCGCGGCGAATATGCCGTTCTTCATTATAGGTAATGATATAGGCGGAGATGTCTTGCATAAATTTATATGGGAATTTTATGGCACAGCATGGAGCTTATTCAATATCTGGCAGACACTACTTTCTATGCTCCCAGTATTGTCAACAACGGTTATGTCATCTTTTTTCATTAATTCCTGATATAAGGAGAAACGATGTTTGAAGTCGGGATTAGTGTGGTTTTCTATACGACACTCCATTACATCACTTAAATTTCTTTTTACCACGAATTGGAAAGAATCCTTTGGAAGGAGATGCTGGAAGTGTTGATACCATTTTCCTTCCAGTATGTTACTTATCCGGCATTCAGCACCAAGGTCAATGAGAATGTCGTTTACCCAACGATCACAGATAATGTAGTCGGACTTTAGAATAAGAACTTTTCGGCGAGCTATTTTGTTATCTATATATGAGCACCATACATAAAGTTTACAAAACCAAGGACACTTGTGGAGCCGGTGTTCCCATATAGTTCCCATCTCGTTGTGAACTTTAACGGATAGGCCAAACAAACGGGCTATTGCGTTCATGCCTTTTACTAAATAATGATTATATCTCATCCAAATGTAACTGACACTTTTCCCCTCAATCTCCAATTTTGCTTTTAATGCATTGATAACGGTCGTTTTCCCACTTCCATCTATGCCGCTGATAATAATGTATTTCGACATGTAAACTTGTTTATTTAATCAATAATTCAGACCATTCTTTTGCTATTTGTTCCCAAGTAGGATGCTTCTCTAAAAGAGATTGTGCATGTTTTGCTTTCTGTTCATGAGTAGAAAAGTCTGACCATGCTTTTTCTAAGGCTTTTCTTAGCCCCTTCTTGCTCTTCTTTGCAATAAGTAGTCCATCAAGAAGATATTTACTCGTTCCTCCATTCTCAAAAGTAAGTACTGGAGTGCCGCATGACATTATTTCAAAGAAAGTAAGTGGAATTTCACTGGGTATGACAATAAAAGGTAGAATCATGTACCATGCTTGAGAGAAGAAAGCTTTGAGTTGTTCACGCGACAAGCATTCGTTGATTATAATTATGCGTTCAGGATGTTTCATTTGCTTATATGTCGCGTTGAAGGCTGAGAAATCAGAGCCGACATCTTTACGCATCAGAAATACAATCTTTAAATCTTTTATGGTAGACTTATCTGCAGCCATTAATAGAATCTGTGCACCGCGTGTCGGTGCAGGCGCTCCTGTAAAGCATAAAAAACGGCAATTTTTCAGGTGGTATTTTTGTAAGATGCTTTCGTCACTTTTTATGTATTCGAAATTGTCTTTGCCGGGTAGTATGGTGAAGGAGTAATCTATTCCCGATGCCCTTATTCTATCGGTCGTATATGGTGTCAAGCCTACAGCTCCGTCAAAATGTGCCTGTCGGAGCCGCCAGCCAATAAGTGTTTTAGGAATGACATTTTCTAGCCAATAGGCTCTAGTATTTTTCAGTTGATCTATTTTTGAAAGGAGACAGGCACTTTTAAAATCGTAGACTCCTCCTGTAAAGTATGCGTATTTTTTGCATTCCAGTTTATTTAGCGGAGAAAATCCTTTGATGGCATCACGCCATTTGCATTCGATGAACAGAACTTCAGCCTGTAAGGCGTGAACTGCTTGTGCAAGCTCCTTTAGATTCTTGTGTATACCTTGTATATGTACATTATGGTAAGTATAAGATGTGTCATCCGTTACTCCTTTTACACCATTCAGCACTATTACTTTACTTTTACCATCCTTCTGCATGATTCTTGCAATTTCAAGTACAGTACGCCAAGGCATCAATCTTTCACGTCCGGCATAGAGATCGGTCGTGTAGAAGATAATATTCATCGATTTTACGAAAAGTTAAAGTGTTAGTGCTTTTACCAAATTATGCATCATTGCAGTTTCTGTAAATTCCTGAAGATAGCGATTGCGTGCGTTGCTTCCCAAACGCTCCCGTAGTTTGTCATCCTCAATAAGTCTAATTAATGCTTCTGAGAGAGCGTATATGTCTTTTGCAGGTATTGTCAGGGCCTCTTTTTCATTAGTAACGGATTCTTCGTTACCACCAACTTTTGTTGCAACGATGGCTTTGCCGCTGCGCATTGCTTCTAAGAGAGCTATTGAGTGGCATTCGTGAAGTGAAGGCAAGGCAAAGATATCCATAGCTTCCAGCCAGTCTCTTACATTATTCCGATAGCCTAAGAAAGTAACTTTTGTAGTGATTTTTAGTGAACTGCATAATAAATGTAACTCGTTCTCTTGTGGGCCATCTCCTATGATATATATATGAAAAGAGCGACTTGTTGATTTCTCTACAAGCGGTAGGCTTTTCAATAGATATTCAATACCTTTTATCTTGTCCAGTCGTGATGCCAGGCCGATAGAGATGGTGTCATTGGGTAAATGAATAACTTCCCCTCTGTCTGTAATGTCCGGGATACCATTGTGTACTACGAACATTTTTTCTTCAGATATCCTTTTCGAGAGCAAGTACGCTTTTGAGAAGTTCTCTACAAGTATAATTCTCTTTGCATAGTACCGGTAGAGATATGCTTGTGTACTATTAATAAGACCTTCGAATATTTTCTTTTGCTTTGTGGGAGCATGGTATTTTCCGTGATAACTGCAAATCATAGGGACATCTATTCCGTATCGTTTCTTGACGGTTTCAACAATAATGGGACCATTGAAGCCGTGACAGAATATAGCGTCGGGTTTTGTCTCTATGATGAGATCTCTAACCTTTGGTATCCATGAAAAATCGCGTCTGCTTTTTACCTTTAGAATATGTGCATTGATATTATGTAGAGCACTGCGGTCATAGTTGCAATTCTCCACATCAATGCAGGCCGAAACTATTTCCAGATTCTTTTTTACATTACTTAATTTAGCATAGGTAAGAAAACATTTACCAATGCCGCCAGTGCTAAATTTGTAAATTAAGTTAAGGATTCTCATTATCTTTGGCTAATGTGTTCACTTTCAGAAAATCTTTAGGGTTATCCTTCAAGCATGAAAAACTGGCCCCCTCATTATATATATATTGTTCTGCTTTGTATATGACGATAGGTTTTTCGTCTTCTCGCATTTCATCTATAAGATATTCAATTGAATCTACGAGTTTCAGGTCTAATGGAATTTTATATCTCCATATCCCAATAAATCGGAGTTTTTGTATTTGCCAGAATACTTTAAGGCTGATTCCTTCTTGTAAAACACGTAAATCTAAATCACTGCGATCATGATACATGTGTCGGCACATACTTCCGTAAAGTCCGATAAATTTTATGGATGGATATTTTGATAATGTTTTGAGAACCAGTTCTGAAAAAGTTATGACCGATTCAATTCCTTTTCCTTTAAAATTTTTGTTCACTTCACGGTAGCCTACCAACCAATGGGAATCGGCTAACCATGTGATCGTGTGTAAGATGACAAAAAATAGTGCATAGATCCACCATTGATGGTATCCTAAAACAAATATTACACTCCATAAGAGTAGTAATATGGTGACCTCAAAAAGTATGTATAGCAATTTTTCGGTTTTGTCGAAAACATGTACGCCATGTAATAACCAACTTGCTATAAACCATCTTATAAAGAGCAATTTGCCCCAATTATAACTATAATTTCTCATGATAATGAATAATTGAATTTGCGTAATTAATAACCCGAGTTGGATGGCAAATTCAGTTATTCATCATCACTCATTATGAGGGGTGTTTGACTTTATGCCCCAACTCGTTTAGATCGTGTATTTTATCAAATTCGGCAATAGATATTACCCCCCCCGTTTGGTAGAAGTTAATTAATCTTTCGTCTTCGCATTTGATAAATATGGGGTATTCGTCAGTTCTCATTCTTTTTAAGAATTCTATATCGTCTGCCTGATATAAATCCAAAGGCTGTTTCTTCTTTACAGCAATTAGGCGTTCACGGAATACGATTAGATATATTTTAAATCCGTTCCATAGCCCGGATTTTCCTATAATACGCATATCCAAATCACTTTTGTTGTGCCAAACAGCCCGTGATAAGCTACCATAAATCATACAGCCTGTTACAACTTTGCTCTTCATCATTCGTTTTTGCATACCTTTTAGGTATTTGATGGTAGCATCGTTTCCTGGGTTATGTACGGACGGGAAGGTAAAATCAACGCATGTCCAAAAATTGTAATTGAAAATCCAATTGAGAGTGTGCGAAATAATAAAGCTGAACAAAATACATGTCCATAATGCCGCATTTACAACGAAATGCATTATATAAAATGCAATCGTGAAGGGAATTAGTTCCCATATTATGCGCCAGAACATTTCTGTACGATCAAGATAGGTAAATCCCTGATGAATCCATTGCTTGATAGTGACAATCCATTTTATGTTGCCGCCTTCAACAGCCTTGATTTTCTTTGTAGGTCTTGTGTGATTGAATAGATCCATATTGCTTATTTTTGAGGTGTTTATAGAATAAAAATGTCAGTTAATTCCCTTTTGTTGCATAATTGTTTAAATATGTTTGAACTGTTGTCCTAACATTATATAAATTCCATACTCTTTCAAAGGCTCTTTCAATAAAATCCTTATTGTTTTTATCGCATAAGAATAATTTTATTTTATCGGCACAATCTTTTATATCCCCATTCTTGAAAATGTAACCACATTGCCCATTATTTATGACTTCCTCCGGTCCTTGTCCGGAAGAAACCAGTGTTGGAACTTTGGCGGCCATAGCTTCGGCTACGGTTAACCCAAAACCTTCATAAATGCTGGGTTGTACAAAAAGATCATATTCGCATAGATGATCGTTGATGTATTGTTGATCTTTCATTCCCAAGAACATAATTTCTTGTTGAAGATTGTTGTTTTTAACAAGTTGTTCTAGGTATTCGCGTGATGATCCATTGCCTATAAAAGTTATAGAGAAATTGGTGAATCCTTCTTCTTTTAGTTGTTTCCCAGCGAGAACCAAAATATGTTGTCCTTTTTTCTGGTGTTCTAAACGGCTTACTTGAACTATTTTAAAGGTTTCGTTTTTTTCTTCCTTTTTACTTGTGGAAAACAACTCCGGTCGGATTCCATTGGGATTAACAATAGAATTAACCCCCTTCTTATTCTTCAAATCATTTGCCACAGATTGAGATATGGCAAATACACGAGGGATCTTTTTAATATGATCCGTATTTGGTTTATTGCATAGATCGTGTAATGTTACATTACATATTTTGCGTTTATTAGGCCATATATACTTGAATATAGCGGCACTATGTAGGTGTATGCAATCAGGATCATATTTGCTGATGATTCTGTTCATTCTCCAATATGCAGGAATATCCCAAAACCCATATTTACGATTGGCATATAGTATTCTTACCTTATTATCGAGTCGTTTTACCAAATCATAATCGGCTGCGTCCTTGTCTATCAGCAATATGCCAACTTTATGCCCCTGTATGACTTGCTCGTTGGCGATATTCATTAGCATGGTTTCGATTCCACCGAATCTTAGCATCCATACAATATGTAGTATTTTCATGATTTTTTCTTGAATAATAAATGTTTAATGTAATATTTTGCTTAACAGTGTGTGGTCGTATTTGTTGCTATTTCACTAACAGGCGAAATGGTTATTTTGTGTGGATTAGTATTGAGCCAAGATCCCCACCATCCGAAAGAACTGTTTGTGATGATGTTATGTTTACAATGGGCCATCAGTTGCATGTCACGAAAGCTTTCTGTGCCCTTGTTCCAATCTACAAAAAGAATATGGTCCTGCTGAAAATCAAGTCCAAATATAGCGGAATTGTCTTGGCACCATTGTATGCTGCCAGGGTCACAGAAAAATACGAAGACAGGTTTCTCTACACGTTTCCTAATATAATTGATTGCTCTTTTAAAATATCCGAATTTGTAGCAGTGCCCATTGCAACTAAGCATATCGCCACGTCGTGCATGGATAGCTATAGAATTGCAAGTATCAAGAAAATTTACCATCTCTATATTTTGCTTATCTTGAAAAGGTGGAAAACGAAAAATGTTGCGTACATCTTGTTCTATTTGCTCCATCCCGCTGTCCTTCTTCTTCAGACTGAGCCATTGGCCGGTAAAGATGTTATCTTCGCCTTGGTAAAATACATCATTGTAATGACAACTCTTTTTTATGATGTCGTTCTTTCGTACTACACGGGAAATTCGCCATAGCCAGTCTCCTAAAGAAGTATCGAGAATCCTTTCCCTTGCAGAGGGTTTTGGCCTATTTTTCATGTCTATATTCTTTGTTGCTGTTTTCAGCTCAAAATCTCCTCGTATATTCCGAAGATTCAGACCGGCATTATTTAGTGCATTGGTAATATAAACAGGATAATTCCAATTTTTATTCCAAAATTCCGATGCTTGGATGTCTGCCATAATGCCTTTCCATTGTTCATCAGGAAATAGCGTCTGTATGTTGGGGGCTTTTATTCCGAAGATGCGTTCCAGTTCGTAACCGTTCCATTGTTTGATTACTTCGTTGCATTGTGGTATGTCGTAGACGATGTTTTCAATATAGATGTCTTCATCCGGATGCAATTTTCTTAAAGCAAGATACTCGCAAAAGCTAAGCATCTGGTTGCCAAGTCCCGATTCTATATGTACTACTTTCATTTTCTTAATCTCTGTTCATAGTTATGTCATGCTTTCGCTCCGTGGCCGGATTTCCCACTAAAAGGCTTCGTGGTGTAGAAAATCGCCCGCTTACCACGGCATTGGCGCCGATGATACTTCCTTCAGCGATTTGGCTCCCTTTAAGTACTACACATCTCGTGCATAGCCAAGAGTTGTCGCCTATTTGTATGGGGCTTTTGTATGGGCGTATTTTGTTGGTCGATGTGTTTATGGTGGCATGCCAGTCCGTGTCCATCACGAGCGTATTCCAAGAGGTTGTCACGTTGTCGCCTATTTCTATCTTCTCATCGCAGATGATGGTCATCATCGCGGTATTGCTGAAATTTTTCCCTAAATGCAATGTTCCGTTCTTCGTCACACAAATTCTGCTGCCATGCCCGAAATTTGCTTTTCCCTTTAGCTCTATTCTGCCGTTTATCTCTATGATGCTTCGTTCATAAGTCTTGTCAAATACTCCGACATGACCAAAACCTATTTGCAGGATGGCTGTTTTACCCCCCCGTTTACGCTTATTTTGCCATGAAGAGCCCGTAGCTTGCAGTTGTATCTTACAAGAACGGGCATTCTCCAAGCGTCTTGGAGTGGGAACAATCTGAAACTGACATAGAGACTCTTAGGGATGGATATGATTTTTTCAAGATTAAATTTCATCGCTTTGTTTATTGTTATTCTGTGCCTTGCGAAGAATAAATGAAAATCCAAGGAAATATGGGACTAATGTCGTTGGGTTGGAGAAGCCTACGCTTGAAAAGCTGCTTATGTACATCATAAGCGACATCGCAGAAAGTATGGTAATGTAATTGTTCAGCCTTCTGTTCTTCCATAGAAGCCTGGTGAAATTAACGAGCATAAGCAGAAAGATAAGAGTTCCTCCAAAGCCTAACATGGTGATTAAATTACCATAACCGATGTCCGGCGTCGACAATTGCATAACTCGGTCCCACTCATCCATAAGTCCAATTCGGAATTTATAATGTTCATAAGGCCAATCCGTGGATTCTGTGCATAGTCCCATACCCAAAAACTGTTCGCTTATCGGCCTTTTTAAAAGATAGTGTGTGCGTTCGTATACCCATGCGAAACGATACAGCATTGTGGCGTCCCCGTTCCCCTCAGGGTTATAACTCCCTGCAAATTCGCCATTCATTATCCTTTCTATGTCGCTATTGGTGTTGCTACTCTCGAAGCGTTGCGAAATTGTTCCGATGAACGGAGTGAGAACAATACCAAGGATGATGATGGCTTTGGTCATTTTTTTGAAACTTCCTCCGATTGCCATTGACAGGAGTACGGTAAAGAAGCAGACGGCTATTCCGGTGCGTCCTAAAGTGCAAATTTCTGCTACGATAAATATCAGTCTGAATATGTTAATGTTAAGCTTGGTGCGTTCGAAAAAATGGGGCGATAAGAATGTCAATGATAGGAAAAAAGCAATATTAGGCGGAATGTTATAGAACCTTAGAGTGCCGGTTCCTTTATCGGCATTTGCAATGTATTCGTAAGGCATTAATGGCCGTTTCAATACAATCTGCCCGATATAGAGGGTGCACGTGATGAAGCACATCCACATCATCAGCTTAATAACCTTCTCATATTCCTTAGGCTCTATTCGTATCAGCACCGGCAGCATCAATACAAGAAGAAAAGTTCTTCCCCCTTGTAGTACTTCGTAAGGCGTCAGCCCATAATAGAGGATAGAGAAGCAGAAAGAGGCTAAGATAAACGCAAGAAACCATTTGCAGTATTGTAGTTCTTTTATTTTCGGTATGATTCTCTGTCTTGTAGATATCAGGTAGAAAATAATTACAATAGAATAAATTAGTGCGCAATCGGTCTGTTTAAACCCGACGACAGAGTTCGTCCATAGATTAAAACCTCCATTACCACCTGTGACGAAACCGATGTATAGAAAATATGAGAGATATCTATATTTAGGTGTAAAATATAGATAGAGTGCTATGAATAGTAAGAAGAGTCCTATCATATATTCAAGTATCTAATGATTTTGGCAGGGTTGCCTGCTGCAATACAATCAGAGGGAATGTCTTTTGTTACTACACTGCCTGCGCCTATGACGGAGCGTGCTCCAATTCTTACGCCCTTCAAGATAATCGCATATGCGCCGACTAATACATCATCTTCTATAATAATGCCCTTGTCTATCCGATTAGCCATATCTGTAGCCCCATTGCGTCGATGCCTATAATCCAACGAGTGAGCATCAGAATCCATGATGCAGACTCCACCGCCTAAATTAACATGGTTTCCTATGGTTAAAGATTGTCGTATCCATATTGTGGGTGAGGACATTCCGACATTGTCGCCAATACTTAAGGTCGCACCTTTTGATATCGAGATGCAAGTCTTGTTTTTACACAAAGGATTATAAAGGTTCGACGAAACAAGGCGAAAGTTTTCGCCAATGATTGCTTTGGCTGTCCTTTCTACTGTTATGGAGCAGCGGCCGATTATTTGCCCCCCCCCCTTCATCTTAATTCCCATCCCAATAAATTTGAGCTTATTTATAATAGGACTTATGTAAGATATTTCTATGCAGTGTAATCTGCGAAGGGTTCGAACAATTGTAGAGAAAAACATATGTTTCGCTATTTACGGCTATTAAGCACTTCGTTGTATGCGTTGAGTATCTGTCGCACAACTTCTTGCGGGTCATGTCTTTTACGCGCTTTTCGTTGCGCTTCTTTCCCCATTGTAATATTAAGGTTCTTATTTTTCCACAAAGTCAGAATATGGAATGCGGCTTGATAAGGGTCGTTAGAAGGGATAAGAAAACCGTCTTTGCCATCTTCTATTAATGAGGGGATACCTCCGACATTTGTGGAAATTACCGGCAATCCCAACATCTGTGCCTCGCAAAGGCTGTTGGGACTATTGTCGATATAAGAAGGGTGGAAATATAAAGTTGCTCCGAGTTCTGTTTGGTGTAGTTCTTGAGATGTAACGGCTCCTGCTAATATGATGTCTACATCGTTGTGCTTAATACCGATGTTGTGCTCAATCACAGAGGGTTCTATGTTCCCGTAGCATTTCCATTTAAAATCCATGTCCAAGTGATTCTTGAGGATATTGGCTGTCTTGAGGATTAAGTCGAATCCTTTGTATAGAGGTTGGGATATGGTAGACACTATTGTAAGCTCTTCGGGGATAGAGCGTTCCTCGTCTGTATAGAAATCATCACGAAGAATTTCGTCTACATGAAAATACTTAGCCTTGCCATTAAGTATGTATGCCACTCTTTCGTCCCATTCCGTTCTTCCTAATACGGCATCAATATTCTTGAATATAATGCGTTCACGGTAGCAACCATCTTCCCAGTCTTTTAAATTCAGCCAGTTCTTTAATATAGAAATAGGGTTGTATGATGTGAAAATGTGGTCTCTCAACGAAACAAAAGGTGGAGAATACGCATTTAAATATGGATTTAGAATACCTTGGATATGTAGAATGACAGGTGTTTGTGTAACTTTTGCGACAAGTCCAAAAAGTTTTTCGCTCCCCCAGATATGAATTATATCCGGCTGAAAATCGTTAATAAGTTCCTGGAAATATTCAAGGTAATAATTCCATGAGGATTCTTCCAAGCGATGATGTCTTTTGCCTTCTACAAATCTTCCTAATGTTCTGGTTATCCTTAATGCTAAATTGCGCTTTGCCTTGGGAATAGGGTAATATGTAACCCCATTTTTAGTTTGTTTCTTGGGTTGCCCGTCAAGCATGAAACTAACTGCCAACTCAATATCGCTTATCTCCCTGATGGCTTTTTCTGCGGAGGAAATCCACCCTCCTCCATTATAAGGGTTGCCGTTAGGCTCTCCAATGGGAGTGTAGCATGAAGGGGTATTAGTGAACCAAAGTATTTTCATTAAGAAATATATTCTTCTCTAATAAACATCTTATTTATCGTTTAGCAGGTAGCCTGCGAGTTTATCCCAATAGTTCTCTTTGAAATATTGAGGTTGCTTGTACTCGTTGTCTTTTAGTCCCAAGATATGAGTGGCTTTTTCGTATGCCTCGTCAAGATTGTTGGCAAACTGAACTTTGTTCCCGAACACCTCTTTAGGGAACCAGTTTACGCCACTGATTAATTTGTGGTCCGCTGAGTTGAGCACAATCACCGGTGTGCAGGCTATTGCTGAAAAAATGGTACCATGGTAACGATCAGTTATAACAACTTCGTAAGTGGCAAATTTTTCTATCATCCGGTTTATAAGCCTGTCGCGGTTTTTTCTCATTTCTTTAGATGATATTTTCAATGTCGTGTCAACCATTTCCGTCCTTATTTCCCCGAAACGTTCCATGAGAGCTTTAATCTCCGCCGGTTGATAGTAAGCCTCAATGTCGTCGCGCATACAAAACAGCACTCCTTTTCGTTCACCTTCATAAGTCCTTGTCCCAATCAGACTGGTGACAATGTCCGGATACAGCAAAAGTTTCGTATTGCCAAACATAGCTTGCGCTTTCTGGTATGACACTTCGTCGCGGCACAATATTGTCAGGTTCGATTTATTGCCAAATGTTTCGGAAGCACGCTTAATCACAACCGGAGAATAGAAATTGATGGTCTGCGGAAGAATAATAAATTTATTGTTCCAGTGCTTGAGCAAGAAATCGTATGAAAACCATCCCCCATGGTGGTCAATGAAGAAATATCCGCTGTGGCCGATAAAAATGTCGTTTTTCCGTATAATAAGTTTCAGGATAAGACATTTCCATAGGGCGTTATTGAGAAACAGCGCTTTATAATTAATGTCGCTGAATGGTACAAAAAGGAAGGCTAATTTAATGAATTTGTAGTCCGGCAGGTTCTTCTTTATCCATGCCTCTGTGCACATCAGTTGGGCTTGGTCGCCTAAGTTGGGATGCGTTGGTATGCTGAAGAGCAGCACCTTTCTCTTTAATGTAAAGAAACCTTTGAAAAAGATGCCTATAAATTGAAATAATTCTCTGATTGCGGATTTCATGTTATCTTATATCTTTGTCAAGTCATTCTGCAAAAGCGCGAATGCAAGTCCTCGTTTGGGGATTGTCAGAACCTTGGTATCAGACGGCCTGCTCCTATCTTCGAGAGCACTCGTTCTAATTTCCCGATAATTTTTATTGAAACGTTTCGTGTGAGGGTATTCCCGCATTTATATCGGATGTAGCGCGACGGCAGAAGTCGCTCTTTGTGCATATATTTTTTTATTAAAGCATCGAAGTTCATTTTGTGGTAATCCTGCCAAAAGATGCTTCTTGATTTCGGGAGTTCAAACGGATGTTGTAGTGAGATGTTTGTTTTTAGCGCCTCTTCTAATGTTCGTGGCCGAACAGTCATGTGTGAGCGGATTTCATTAAATAGACCGGCAGCTTTGTCCGTATTGCACATTATCAGTGACACGCCTTTCTTCTCATAGTCGTTTTTTTCTCCTTCAGCGGGTCGGTAGTTCCACCAGTCGCCTATAGTGAAATCGCTGCAGCGGGCAGTTGAGCAGAACTGACATTTATGGCAGGAGGGGCGTAGAAAATAGTCGCGCAGGAATCCGCGAATGTAGGGGTCATCATAGTAGTTGCCGATGTATGTTTTCTTCTTTCCCCCCTTTTCAACATATCCATCAATGGATATGTTGAAAAATATCCAAGAGGATTTTTTACCGCGGAATTTAATGTCCTCGATAGTGATTTTCTCCGTTCGTCTGATGTAATCCTTGTAGCCGTCGAAAATGAGAGGCGATGGCACGCCGTGGCATATCAAGTCAATGGTAGTCAGATTCGGATAACTCTTACGAAGGTAATTCCGCAGTCCGGCAACTTGGCATGGCGTTCCGCTAAACAAGACCTCTTCCCCTTTTTTGAGATGCTCTTTTACATTGCGGTATGTAGTGTGAATGCTGCTCTGAACATACTTGCTTCCCTGGAGTTTTTTCAAGTCGCATTCCTTCTCAATGGAAATATGTTCAGCCTTGAGTTCCTCGTTTAGCGCGGCACCAAAAACCACTCCCCCTTTTTCAAGGATACAATGTGCGATAGACGAGAACGCTCCCCCTGATGAGCTTGCTATTCTTGTGCTTTCGTCTTTGCTCCAACCGCTATACACCGCGATGGGCTTACTTGATGTGGGCTTGTTGTTGGCCGGACAGACTATTCGGCATAGGTTGCAATCAACACATTTAGAAGAATCTATCTGAGGGCGTTCAAATCCTTCCTCATCTGTACATATATCAATTGCCTGATGCGCACATATATTCAGGCAGGCCATGCAGCCCGTGCAATCTTCCTTCGGACAAATTGATTCCATGCGGTTTTTAGTGTTTTAAGATTTTCTTCCGGATAAATTCTTTCGCCGCGTTTCGCTCTTCCAAGAGTAATCCGAACTTGTAGGTACACGTTCCTCCAAGAAGGAGTGATATGCTTATTATGACGATGGCCGTCATAATGTTTTTATCTAAGGATAATGCAATATATAATGGAATCGGTATGGTGAGAAATAAGACTTTGACTATGGGAACGAGCGTAGAATGTATGAATCTTGAGATGGAGAACGACATATATTTTCTCATATATAGAAGTCTTACGGTTATTGTTAGCCATTGAACAGCAATCCTAACGAGCCATGCCGTATAGACGGGCATACCTGCCTTAAAAAACAAGTACATCAAGGGAAAATTCAGTAGGATGCATGAAGCCATCCATATTTGGTAGCGCTTAATCTTTCCGGTAGCCTGAACTGCCATCCATAAGGGGGCGGCTGTGGCTTCCATAATAAGAAATACCAATATCAGCTGGCAGAATGTGGCCGTGTGTTGCGGCACATTTACCAGCCAGATATCCAGCAGGGTTTGAGCCGTCAAAATGATAGGGAATGAGAGAATGAAGATTAAGAAAAAACTGAATTTTGAAGCTCTGAAAATAAGTTTATGAAATGCTTCGGTTTGGTTCGATGCATATAATTTGACTATTTGCGGCTGGAATGCAATTTGAAAATTTGAAGTAAAGTTCATCACGTACGAGGCTATGTTATTGGCGATGCCTACGGCCGCATTGACTGCAACTCCAAAGAATATATTGATTAAAATAAGAAGCCCTTGTTGGGCGAGAAGGTTGGCTATGGAACCAAACAACGACCAGCCCGAGAAACTAAAAAGAGCCTTGAAGGTCTGCTTGTCCCACATGAGTTTAAAACGGGTGATTTTAAACTTCTTGTTGCAATAAATCTTGTAAACCGCATTAAGAACTAAGGGGATTAAAGCGTAGAGCAGTGAATATACTATAAGTCTGTCTATACCGTCAATGAACAGCGCATACACCACCACTAATTTAAGAATGACCTCAACAAGGCTTGCATATGCGTAGAAATCCATACGCTCGTAGGCAATGATGGAGGCGTTGTATGGAATTCTTATCAAATTGATAATGAATGTCAGTACTGAAAATTGGTAGGCCCAGTTGGCGGCCGCCATTCTCTCTGCCGGGATGCTTAGTTGCGTGTGGAAGAACCACAATCCCGCTGTTTCTGAACCGACAAGAAAGATGGCGGACAGTATAATGTATGAGTTCATACTCATACAAAAAACTTTTGCCAATTGCTCGGTATTGCCTTCTCCCAAATAATAATTAAGAAATCTCTGGGTGGCTGCCGTCAATGCCGAGTTAAGGAAAGAGAAAAGTACGACAACGCTTCCAACTATATTGTAGATGCCATAGTCAGTTTCTCCTAATGCATCCAGCACGATGCGGGATGTAAACAGGCTGACCGCCATCATTACAAACATACGGATGTATAGAAACATCGTATTGGTGGCAATTCGTTTATTGTTCGAGGCGATTGTCATCTTTTCTTGTTGCGATATGGTGCGGTTATAAAGATGAGCTGCTGAGGCTCAAAAATGTCATTCCTTTTGTGCAGTTCTATTCCTTTCTGAACAGGTCGCGCGTGTAAACTTTTTCCTTCACATCGTCGAGGCAGTCGTTGTAGCGGTTGGCGATGATGGCGCCGCTCTGCTGCTTGAAGGCATCGAGGTCGTTGACGACCACACTGCCGAAGAAGGTGCTGCCATTCTCGAGCGTGGGCTCGTAGACGATGACTTTCGCGCCCTTGGCTTTGATACGCTTCATGATGCCCTGTATGGCCGATTGGCGGAAATTGTCGGAGTTCGATTTCATTGTGAGGCGATAGACGCCGATGACGCATTGCTTTTCGTTTGCAGGGTCGAAGTCGCCGCGGGTGTAGTAGTCGTAGTAGCCGGCCTTATGGAGCACGGCGTCGGCTATGTAGTCCTTGCGCGTGCGGTTGCTTTCCACAATAGCCTCTATAAGGTTTTCAGGCACATCGGCATAATTCGCCAACAGCTGTTTGGTGTCTTTGGGCAGGCAGTAACCGCCATAGCCGAAACTGGGGTTGTTATAATGAGTACCGATGCGCGGGTCGAGACCGATGCCGTTGATGATGGCCTTCGAGTCGAGCCCCTTCACCTCGGCATACGTATCAAGTTCGTTGAAATAGCTGACGCGGAGGGCCAAATAGGTGTTTGCGAAGAGTTTCACCGCCTCGGCTTCCTTCATTCCCATAAAGAGGGTGTCGATATTCTCCTTGACGGCGCCTTCCTGCAGGAGGGCGGCGAAGGTCTCCGCGGCCTTGTGCATCTGCTCCACATCGGTCACCGCCTTGATGGCCGCGTTCTCCTCTGCAAACTCCTCGCGCTCGATGAGCTTTGGATAACCTACGATAATGCGACTGGGGTAGAGGTTGTCGTAGAGCGCCTTGCTCTCCCGCAGGAATTCCGGCGAAAAGAGCAGGTTGAACTTCCTGACGCTCTTGGCGGCATATTTTACGTAAAGGTTGCGGGTGTAGCCTACTGGAATCGTGCTCTTTATCACCATCACGGCCTCGGGATTGACCTCCAGCACGAGGTCTATCACCTCCTCCACGTGGGAGGTGTCGAAATAGTTCTTCACCGGGTCGTAGTTTGTGGGCGCGGCTATCACGACGAAGTCGGCATCCCTGTAAGCCTCGCGGCCGTCGAGTGTGGCAGTCAGCTGCAAATCTTTTTCCGCGAGATACTTTTCGATGTATTCGTCCTGTATGGGGGATATTCTCCGGTTGATTTTTTCTACTTTCTCAGGGATTACATCTACGGCGGTCACGCGGTGGTGCTGGGCAAGCAGTGTCGCAATGCTCAGTCCCACATAGCCGGTGCCGGCTACGGCTATTTTTATGTTTTCTATTCGCTTCATTGTCGTATGTATAATGTCAAAATAGATTTCTTCTTGAAGTTGCGGCCTCCCCTCTTATGAATCCTGCAAGGCCTCCATGAACGCGTCGGGAATATACGCGGTGGCGGCGAGGCAGAGTCCTTCTATCTCCACGACGACGCGCTGTTGGCCCGACACGCGGGCCACGCGACCTGTGATGCCGGCAAACTGGCCGTCGGTGATGCGTACCTTGTCGCCGCCTTTGAAGCGGCACTGCCCGCGGGTGACGATGCGGGTGTGGTCGCTGCGGATGTTCATCAGACGGATGAAGTTCTGCATGTCGGCGAGGGGGACGACGAGCGGCGGATTGATGCCGTCGGCTATTTCGGTGAAATGGTTGTAGTAATAGGACAGGTAGGGGAGGGTGCGGTTGTTTCTGACGAGGCGGTCGACGGTCGCGAACGAAGACGATGCCGGGCAGCCAGGCTTCCCGTCGGCGGATGTTGCGCCGTTTGCCGTCTTTTATTTCTTGCTTAAGCACTTTGTGCACGGGGCAGAAAATGTCATTCTCCGGATAGAAGTTGCGTAGTTCCGTGTATGCCTTCAACGCCCTGCCGTATGAAACGCGAAGTACAAACCATTGCTTGTCTGCGTCTTGAGTATAGTCTACCGACACCCCATTTGTCGCATGTGCGGCTCCGGAGGGCGCGTCGGGGATAGGCCCGGCAGCATGAGGCCTTGTTGGGGCTTCG
>ENA-ORRE01001130-ORRE01001130.1-human-gut-metagenome-genome-assembly--contig:-NODE-1130-length-18573-cov-7.235771_pt1 | contig 18573 bp, 14 predicted proteins | sample MGYA00242171_ERZ509126 | MGnify/ENA primary metagenome ERZ509126 (study PRJEB26280, sample SAMEA2338648) | human gut metagenome | biome: human gut; feature: human-associated habitat; material: faeces... | reverse complement strand
GTGCCTGCCGCAGGGATGCAACCGCGAACACCGAGCCTTCCGATGCGTTGAACAGCAGGGCCCAGGTGGTGTCGGAGTATTCCACGCTCTGCAGGGAAGTGGCTTCGGCGGTGTCATCCAGGGCGGCCGAGCACTTTTCGTCTGCAATGAGCTGGGCGGCACTCTTGTCGGTGTTGCTGGTGTTCTGCACAAGGCGCAGGTTGTTCACCAGCGGGGACGCGGCACTGCGGTGCAGGAACAGGCCGCTGGCCGTCCAGTTGTAGATGTAAAAGCTGCCGCTGGACAGAGTGGATGTACTGCTCAGACCGTAGGTGCCGCGGGTGCTCTCAAAAAAGGCTTCGTCACAGGGCATGGCACCCGGCAGGGTGAGTTTGGAAAGGAAGGTGTCGTCCCGCTCGCTCAGGCGGAACGCCAGCGTCAGTTCTCCGATGGCCGACACGCCCAGCGTGCCGGGGTCGGCAGTGCCGTCCAGCACGGCGGCACTGTTCTGGATGGCAGAAAACTCCACCGCATAGGGCGAGGCGGTATCGGCGCGGAAAATGCGCCGGAACGCAAACACAAAGTCCTCGGCGGTAATGTCGTACTCTGTGGTGGCACCCTTGGCGGCTGCGTAGGTCAGGCCGTCTTTCAGGGTAAAGGTGTAGGTCAGCCCGTCCGGGGACACCGTCCACTCTTCGCAGAGCCCCGGCACAAGCTCGCCGTCCGGGTCTTTGCGCACCAGCGTGCCGTACAGATTCTCACAGGCGATCACGTCCGACGCACCGGAAGCCACCTGCGGGTCCAGATTTGCGGGGATGCTGTCCACGAACCATGTAAAACTAGCAGAGTTTGTGGAGCTGCCGCAGCCGGTCAGGGCAAAAAGAAACGCAGCAGCCAGCACCGCTGCGGTAAAACGCAACCATCGTTTCAAAAAGAACAACCTCATTCCGTTCATCTTCGCGCAGAAACGGCAAAAAACGCTCTGCAACGACAAGTGTAGCAGAAAGCAGCAGAAAAAACAATTGCCTTTTTGTGAATTTACCGAGCTTTTTGAAGCAGACTGTGCGGTTTTCCGTTGCCAATTGCGCGCAAATGGACTATAATGGTACAGCAAAGTGATCCCCGCGCTGCCCGTGCGGCGCGGTGTTATACCATGATCCTATAGAGGAGGAACTGTTTTTATGCAGAAAGATCAGCAGAAGCTTGCCCAGCTTATTCAGGGCAAAAAAGTCGCCTTTATCGGCGCAGGCGTCAGCCACAAGACCCTCATCAAGGAGTTTGTGGAACTGGGCGCTCATGTGACCCTGTGCGACCAGAAAAAGAGCGTGGAGGACTTTGGCGATTACGCTGCAACCATCCGGGAACTGGGCATCGACCTGAGCCTTGGCGAAAACTATCTGGACGGCTTCAAGGGACAGGACATCATCATGCGCACCCCGGGCTTTGTGGGCTATTTTGAAAAGCCCCTGCAGGATGCCATGGCTGCCGGCACCATGGTCACCAGTGAGGTGGAACTGTTCTTCGACTTCTGCCCCTGCGAGATCGTGGCAGTGACCGGCTCGGACGGCAAAACCACCACCACCACCCTCATCTCCAAGTTCTACGAGGCCGCAGGCCGCAAGGTGCATCTGGGCGGCAACATCGGCGCAGCTCTGCTGCCTATGCTGCCGGAGGTGTCCCCGGAGGACGTGGCTGTTGTGGAGCTTTCCAGCTTCCAGCTGATCAGTATGCACGCAAGCCCCAACATTGCGGTGGTCACCAATGTGACCCCGAACCATCTGGATCACCACAAGGATATGCAGGAATACATTGATGCCAAGCGCAATATCCTGCTGTACCAGAAGCAGCCCTGCCGCGCCGTGCTGGGGTATGAGAACGAGATCAGCCGCTCCATGCAGGCAGACTGCAAGGGCAAGCAGGTGTGGTTTACCCGCCTGCATGATACTGACAACGGTGCTTTCCTGCGCAAGGATGGGATGCTCTGCATGGCCGAGGATGGCGTCGTGACTCCCTTCCTTGCCCAGAAGGATATCAAGCTGCGTGGCCTGCACAACATCGAAAACCTGCTGGCTGCTGCCGCTGCCGTGTGGGGCGAGGTGCCCGTAGAGGCTATCCGTCAGGTGGGCAGCACCTTTACCGGCGTGGAGCACCGCATTGAGCCGGTGCGCACTCTGGACGGTGTGCTGTACTATAACGATTCCATCGGCACCAGCCCCACCCGCACCATTGCCGGTCTGCGCAGCTTTGACCAGAAGGTCATCCTCATCGCGGGCGGCTACGATAAGCACATCCCCTACGAGCCGCTGGCACCGGAGATCATTGCCCATGTCAAGGACTTGGTGCTGATGGGCGCTACCGGTCCCCGCATCGAAAAGGCTGTGCGGGAGTGCCCCGGCTTTGACGAGACTGCGCTGCCCATTCAGCACGCAGATGATATGCAGCACGCCGTAGAGCTGGCGCGCGCCGCCGCAAAGCCCGGAGATATCATCATCCTGTCCCCGGCAAGTGCTTCCTTTGACCTGTACCCCAACTTTGAGGTGCGCGGCCGCGAGTTCAAAAAGATCGTCAACGCGCTCAAGTGATCGCACAGGTAAAGGATGCAAAGCGCCGCACCCGGTTCGCAAATGCCTGCCGGGGTCTGCCGGTGCTGGACGCTCTGCTGCCGCTGGACTGCGCGCTCTTTCGCAATAGCCAGCCGTGGCGGTTCTATGCCGGCCCTACGCTGGCACTGGAACTTTCCGGCAGCACGGCATGGCTGGCCGGGCACGCAAACCCCGCAGAGCTGGCAAGTTTTTTATCCTTCTGCGGGTGCGAGGGTGCCATTCTGGACGAAGCCGTTTGCCCGCCGCCGGATGGCTGGCAGAAAGCAGAAACGCTGACCGTGTTCGGGTTGCCGCAGGCTGGGCCGCTGCCCCCGCCCCCCGTGGGCGAATCTTTGTGGACGCAGCTGACCCTCTGCCGGGAAGCTTCTGCTGCCCGGGTGGCAGAAGCACTTTATCCCGCAGACCTCACCCGGCAGGCAGACTTTTACTCAGAACTGTGCACAAAGCGCAGCCGGGGCAGGGCAGTGGCATGGACGCTGGAGCAGGGAAGTACAGTCGTTTGCACCGTGGGCGCTTATGCCCTGTGCAATGGGCAAGCCTACATGGCCTGCGGGCAGACCGCAGAGCCGCTGCGGGGCAAGGGCATCGGCGGGCGGCTCATTGTGGAAATGGCTAACAGCCTTGCCGCCGAAGGGCTGCGCCCGGTATTCCTCTGTGCACCGGAGCGGGTGCGGTTTTATACCCGCCTTGGCTTTGCAAAACAGGCAGAGTACGCCCGCTATGTGCCCGAGAAATGTTAAAGCTTCTTGCACAAAGAACCCAATAATAACAGGAAGGAACTATCACGTTATAATGTCGATTCTGAACCACTTTTTTGATTATAAGCCCGAGGTGCTGGCGCTGGACGAAAAGGCCATGGAGTTGTGCCAACCCTACTTCCGCCAGATGGAGGAAATCCGGGATTTCAACCAGCTGAAGATGCTCAAGGCCTTTGCCGATACCCAGATGTCCTCCACCGATATGCTGGGCACCACCGGCTACGGCCTGTGGGATACCGGCCGCGCCAAGCTGGAGCAGATTTTTGCGCAGGTCATGGGCGCAGAGGATGCACTGGTGCGCAGCCAGTTCCAGAGCGGCACCCATACGCTGGCGGTGGCCCTGTTCGGCCTGCTGCGGGCAGGGGACACCCTGCTGGCCGCCACCGGCCGCCCCTACGATACGCTGGAGGGCGTCATTGGTCTGGACGGCAAGGGCAGGGGCACCGGCACTCTGATGGACTACGGCGTAAACTATGATGAAGCCCCCCTCAAGGCCGACTTCACCCCGGATTACGACCTGATCGCCAAAAAAGCCCCCGGCGCAAAGGTGTGCCATATCCAGCGCAGCCGCGGCTATTTACAGCGCAACGCCTTTGATCTGGCTACCATCCGCAAAATTGCCGATACCGCCCGCGCCGCAAACCCGGAGATCATCATCTTTGTGGATAACTGCTACGGCGAGTTCACCCAGACGCAGGAGCCCTGTCAGGTGGGCGCGGATATCGCAGTGGGCAGCCTGATCAAGAACCCCGGCGGCGGCATTGCTCCCACCGGCGGCTACATCGTGGGTCGCAAGGATCTGGTGGAACTGTGCGCTTACCGCCTGAACGCCCCCGGCCTTGGCAAGGAGTTGGGCTGCACGCTGGAGACCCCCCGGAATATGTATCTGGGCTTCTACTACGCCCCCGGTGTGGTGTGCGAGGCCATTAAGACCGCCATCTACGCCCAGTGTATGCTGGAGCTGCTGGGCAAAAAGCCCATCCCACGCTACTGCGAGGCTCACAACGATATCGTCACCTGCTTTGATGCCGGTACGGCAGAGGCGCTCATCGGCTTCTGTCAGGGTATTCAGGCTGCCAGCCCCGTGGACAGCTACGCCGCCCCGGAACCCAGCCCGGAGCCGGGCTACACCGACGAGGTGGTCATGGCCAGCGGCAGCTTTACGCAGGGCAGCACCATCGAGCTTTCCTGCGACGGTCCTCTGCGCGCCCCTTATACCTGTTATTTGCAGGGCGGCTTGAACTTTGCCGCCAGCCGCGCCGGTGTGCTGCTGGCTGTCCAGAAAGCTTATTTTAAGGAGTAATGTTTGCCCTGCGGGCAGGATATCATTATAACAAAAGGAGCTATCGCACAACACGCTGCGATAGCTCCTTTTTTCCCTCTATACACAAAGTAACACACAAATAAACGCTTACACGGCACGGGCCTGCATGGCGGGGATCGGCTCGATCATAGCCGGGTGCATCCCCTCACGGTAGTCCAGATCTCCCTGATCCAGACCACGCAGCAGCACCTCTGCGGTAGCAATGTTGGTGGCAATGGGTACGCTGTGCATATCGCACAGGCGCAGCAGATTCTGTTCGGTCAGGCTGGCGGCATCGGCCTTCAGCGGGTCGCGGAAGAACAGCACCAGATCCACTTCATCACAGGCAACGCGGGAGGTGATCTGCTGTACACCGCCCAGCTTGCCGGAAAGGTAGCAGTGCACCGGCAGACCGGTAGTCTGGGCAAGCATCCGGCCGGTGGTACCGGTGGCGATAACATTATTGCGGGAAAGGATGGCACTGTAAGCGGTACAGAACTGCAGAGCCAGTTCTTTGCGGGAATCGTGGGCAAGAATTGCGATCGTCATAGGATGCTCTCTCCTTTACTTATTTTTACAATGCACCAGTTATGATGTACGAATTTTGAAATCCTGTGAAACGGGAGTGAAATCGATATCAAATCTTACACTATAGTTTTACCGCACAAAAAAAGCTCTGTCAAGAGAAAATTTTGCTTTTTTGACCTATAAAAACATAAAAGTACTACTTTTACATTGTGAGAAACGGCGAATTCTTGGATACATACCGCTATCCAAGAACGCTCGTTTTATGGGAAAGGTGAAAAATTTTTCAGTTTTCATATTCATTTTAAAATACAGTCCATCCCGGTAAAACAAAAATACAGGCCGAAGCAGCTTGCATCGGCCTGTACAGGAAATTTTTTTCAACTGTGAAAAACTTGCTCTGCCGCGCCCGCAGGCCGGACAGAATTGTAAAAAAATTATGAAGAAGCCGGGGCAGGGGAGATCAGCGAATCTGCCCGTCACCGTGGATAACGTACTTGTAGCTGCAAAGTTCCTCCAGCCCCATGGGACCCCGGGCGTGCAGCTTCTGGGTAGAGATGCCCATCTCACAGCCCAGACCAAACTCGCCGCCGTCGGTAAAGCGGGTGGAGCAGTTCACATACACAGCGGCGCTGTCTACCGCAGCGGTGAACCGGTCGGCGTCTGCCTGCGTCTGGGTCAGGATGGCCTCGCTATGGCCGGTGGAGTGCTGCGCAATGTGGGCAATGGCCTCATCTACACTGTCCACCACCTTGACGGCAAGGATGTAGTCCAAAAACTCGGTGTCAAAGTCCGCAGGGCCGGCAGGCGTGCCGGGAATGATGGCGGCGGCGCGCTCATCCAGCCGCAGATCCACCGGAACCAGCCCGGCAGCTGCGCGGGCATCCACCAGGCGGGCTTTCAGCAACGGCAGAAACCCTGCGGCAACATCCTTGTGTACCAGGCACACTTCCTCGGCATTGCACACGCTGGGGCGGCTGGCCTTGGCGTTTTCAATAATATCCAGCGCCTTGGCCTGATCAGCGGTGTCGTCCACAAAAATGTGGCAGATGCCGGTACCGGTTTGGATGCAGGGCACCTTGGCGTTTTCCACGCAGGCGCGGATCAGCCCTGCGCCGCCCCGGGGGATCAGCAGATCCACATAGCCCACGGCGGTCATCAGGGCGTTGGCAGAGGCGTGGGTGGTGTCCTCGATCAGGCAGACCGCGTTTTCCGGCAGGCTGTTCTCCCGCAGTCCCTGCCGCAGCGCCTGTACAATGGCGTTGGCGCTGCGCCATGCCTCCTTGCCGCAGCGCAAGATGCAGGCGTTGCCGCTCTTGATGGCAAGGGCGGCGGCATCGCTGGTCACGTTGGGACGGCTCTCGTAGATGATAGCAATCACACCCATGGGCACGGCGGTCTTTTCGATCACCAGCCCGTTGGGGCGCTCCACCCGCTTCAGCACCCGGCCCACCGGGTCGGGCAGGGCAGCGACCTCTTCAATGCCCTTTGCCATGGCGCGGATGCGCTCCTCGGTCAGGGCAAGACGATCCAGCATCACCTCGCTGATATGTCCCTTTGCAGCGGCCATATCGTCGGCGTTGGCGGCAAGGATAGCCGTCATGTTTGCCGGGCTGCACAGCTGCGCAGCCATACTGCACAGTGCCTGTGCGCGGCTGGCGCTATCAGCCAGTGCCAGCGCAGCCTTTGCCCCGCGGGCGGCTTCCAGAATTTCCTGTGTGGTCATAGGTCAAACCTCCTGTGTGGACAGCACGGGCTGCTTGTGCCCGGCAAAACGGGTGCCGATGGGCTTGCCCGCAGCGATATCATACAGCAGTTCCGGGTGTGCGCCGTTGGCAATGACCATATCTGCGCCGCTGCCGGTCACCATGCGGGCAGCCCGCAGCTTAGTGGCCATGCCGCCGGTGCCCAGTGCGGAGCCTGCACCGTCTGCCAGCGCCATCACCTCCGGGGTGATCTCCTCCACCAGCGGGATCAGTGCCGCATCCGGGTGGGTGTGGGGGTTCGCAGTGTACAGGCCGTCGATGTCGCTCAGCAGCACCAGCAAGTCGGCCTTGCAGCAGCAGGCCACAATAGCAGCCAGCGTGTCATTGTCGCCAATGGAGGTGATCTCATCGGTGGCAACGCTATCATTTTCATTGATGATGGGCAGTGCACCCAGTTCCAGCAGACGGGTCAGGGTGTTCTGGATGTTCACCCGGCGCTCGGTGTGCTCCACGTCCACGCCGGTAAGCAGGATCTGCGCTACCGTGTGATCATAGGCACTGAACAGCCGGTCGTAGGTGTACATCAGCTCGCACTGCCCCACGGCAGCGCAGGCCTGCTTGGTGGTGGTATCCTTTGGGCGTGCAGGCAGCGAAAGCTTGCCTACGCCCATGCCGATAGCGCCGGAGGATACCAGAATGACCTCGTGTCCCTCGTTCTTTAAATCGCTCAATACCTTGACCAGTTCCTCTGCATGGCGGATGTTCAGCCGCCCGGTGGGGTATGCCAATGTGGAGGTGCCCACTTTCACAACGATGCGCATGATTCCATTAACCCTTTCCCATTTCCTTTGTTTTGTCGTAAGCAGCCAGCACGGCATCCATCACCGCACCGCGCAGCCCATGTTCTTCCAGTACCCGCACGCCCTGAATGGTGCTGCCGCCGGGGCTGCACACAGCATCCTTCAGCGCACCGGGGTGCTTGCCGCTTTCCAGCACCAGCTTTGCGCTGCCCAGTACCATCTGTGCGGCGTATTCCTGTGCCTTTGCCCGGGGCAGACCGCAGGCCACGCCGCCATCGGCCAGCGCTTCAATAAACTGGTACACCCATGCCGGGCCGCAGCCGGAGACGCAGCTTGCGGCATCAATCATGCCCTCGGCTACGGCGTCCAGCCGCCCGGCGGGAGCCATCAGCTGGCAGAATGCAGCCTCTTCCTCGGCGGTTACGTTGGCAGAGCAATACTGGATCATGCCTTCGCCTACCGACGCCGGGGTGTTGGGCATGATGCGGATGACAGGGTAGTCGCCGCCCGCCATCTCTTGAATGCGTGCCACCGGCAGGCCGGCGGCCATGGTGCACAGCACGAACCGCTTGGTGCGCTCGGCAAGGATGAACCGCAGGGGCTCCAGCATGGCTTCCATCATCTGGGGCTTTACCGCCAGAAAGATCAGGTCGCAGTTCCCGGCCACCTCGGCGTTGGTGGCGGTCTGACAGCCCAGTTCTGCAGCCAGTGCTTCGGCCTTGGCCGCCGTGCGGTTGGCCAGAAATACATTCTCAGGCTCGGTAGCCTTGCACACAGCGCGGGCAATGGCACCGCCCATGTTTCCACAGCCTAAAAACCCAATGGTTTTCATCATAATAATAACCCTCCCTCGGCAGGTATGCACTGCATAAAATTCTGCTTCTTATTCATTCTAAGCAACCGCTGGGAGAAAATCAAGACTTTTGTCTTATTTTTGGCGGGCAGATTGAAAAACAGCACCTTCGCGGCGGGCAGCGCACACACAAACTTCATAAAAAGGTAAGAATCTCTACTTGAAATAAGGTCGTATTTTGCGGTAAAATAAACTATGGGGTATCATTTACGGAAACGGCAGAGGAGTCTGCCGGGAAAGGATGGGTCTTTGTGTCACAAACGACAAAACGGGCACTGGAGGCATCTTTCAAGAAGCTGCTGCTGGAAAAGCCCCTGAACAAAATTACGATCAACGATATCACCGAGGACTGCGGGGTCAACCGCATGACCTTTTATTACCATTTCAAGGATATTTACGATCTGGTGGACTGGATCTTGGCGGAGGATGCCGCCAAGGCAATGGAAGGCCGCCGGGGTTTTGGTACATGGAGCGAAGCCTATCTGGACGTTCTGCGCCAACTGCAGGATAACAAGACCCTTGTGCTCAACGTTTACCGCTCGGTGGGCAGGGAACAGGTGGAGCAGTACCTTTATAGGCTGCTGGACCCCATCCTGAAGGATTTTGCGGACCGTGAATGCCACGATATCACCGTGCAGGACGCAGATAAGCAGTTTGTTGTCGATTTTTACAAGTATGCACTGGTGGGTATGACGCTGGAATGGACCCGCCGGGATATGAGAGGCGACCCCAAGAAGATGGTGGAGCGCGTGAGCACCATGATCCACGGGGATTTCCGCCGGGCGCTGTGCCGCCTGAGCAGCGGCAGCTTGAAAATAGAGGAATGATGTGCTTTGTGGCTGTGCGGCTTCAATAAAATTTTATCAAAGGATACGCCGTGATGGGTTTTCCATCACGGCGTATTTTCTGTTTATGGCACAAAAACGCGCAAAGTGGTAGGATGTGGTCAAGCAAAATAAGGATTTCCAAAGGAATCATTTCGGGAGGAAAAAGTTATGAATACATCTCTTGATAATCTGACTCACAAGATGCAGCGTGCTGCGCTTGGTAAAATAGTGGACGTGGCGCTTTCCTGCGCCGAGCAAGACCGTGAAAAAATAATGTGCCAGCTGGTAGATGCTGCAAAGCAGTTCTACGGCAGCGGCTTCAGCGACGAGACCTACGAGAACGCCAAAAAGGTGCTGACCGACCCCAATAGCAAGTGGACGAAACTCATCAACTGCGTGCTGGACCAGACCGACCCCCATGTGGCGCGTACCACCGCGCTGAATCTGGGGTACGAAGCCTTCTTCCGCGGCACTAAGATGATCCGTGAGAACCGCGTCAAGTACCAGTGCAACATCCCTTGGCTGATTTTGTTCGACCCCACCTCTGCCTGCAATATGCACTGCGTGGGCTGCTGGGCAGGCGAGTACGGCCACAAGAACAACCTCAGCTTTGAGGATATGGACAAGATCGTCACGCAGGGCAAGGAGCTGGGCGTGTACCTGTATATGCTGACCGGCGGCGAGCCGCTGGTGCGCAAGAAGGACGTGCTCAAGCTGGCAGAAAAGCACAACGATGTGCAATTTGCCATCTACACCAACTCCACCCTCATCGACGAGCCCTTCTGTGAAGAAGTGCAGCGTCTGGGCAATATCGCCTTTATGCTGTCCATCGAGGGCACCCCGGAGACCAACGACGCCCGCCGCGGCGAAGGCCACTATGCCGCTGTGATGCACGCCATGGATCTGCTCAAGAAGTACGGCATTATCTTCGGCACCTCCATCTGCTACACCCGCCAGAACATCGAGGCCGTCACCAACGATGCGTTCATGCGGCTCCTTTGCGAGAAGGGTGCACACTTCGGCTTCTACTTCCACTATATGCCGGTGGGCAATGAGGCCGCCCCGGAGCTGATGCCCACCCCGGAGCAGCGCAAGTACATGATCGACCGTATCCGCTATCTGCGCTCTTCTGCGTGCGATATCCCGTTCTATCCCATGGACTTCCAGAACGATGGCGAGTTCGTGGGCGGCTGCATCGCCGGCGGCCGCAACTACTTCCACATCAACTCTGCCGGTGACGCCGAGCCCTGCGTGTTCATCCACTACTCCAACGCCAATATCCACGACCAGTCTATTCTGGAAATTCTGCACAGCCCGCTGTTCATGGCTTACCACAACGGCCAGCCTTTCAACAAGAACCATCTGCGTCCCTGCCCGATGCTGGAAAACCCCGAGCTGCTGGAAAAGATGGTGCACGAGACCGGTGCCCACAGCACCGACCTGCAGTCTCCGGAAAGCGTTGAGCACCTGTGCGAGAAGTGTAAGGCTTACGCCGCCGACTGGCAGCCCACCGCTGATGAGATCTGGTCTCACCACAAGATCCGCGAGAGCCGGTATGAGAACTATAAGGACTGGAAGCCTTCTCAGCCGCAGGACTGAACTGAAACCTGATTCAAAACAATAACAAGACCCCCGCCCTGTGTTCCTGCCCGGAACATAAGGCGGGGGTTTTGCTGTGTAAACTGGAATTTTTTACTTCTTCATCTTAGGCGCAATAAGCAGCACGACTGTTACAAGGAAATATAAACCATACAGTAACCAAGTAATGGTATTGTTCCAAGGAAAACTCATTTCTGGATGGTTCAATGCAAACATTATAAATATAACAGCTATAATCAACATTAGCAAACCGATAATCCTTGACGTGCTCTTTTTCATGTAAATCACCTCGTCAAATTTGACCTATAATACGTTAAAAATGCCCCGCATCGGAAGTGCTCTGATGCGGGGCAGGGAAGGTTTACTGGTTCTCAGCAGGTTGCGGTGCAGCGGGCTGTGCGGCTGCATCGTCTGTGGGGTCGCCGAACTGGTCGTGATAGCTGTTCAGCAGGGTCAATTCCTGATTGCGCTGCAAGCCGTGGATGACCAGCTTTTTGATGACATCGTAGATAACGGCAAACAGCGGCACGCCAACGATCATGCCTACAAAGCCCCACAGACCGCCAAACAGCAGAATGGCGAACAGTACCCAGAAGCTGGAAAGACCGGTGGTGTTGCCCAGAATTTTAGGTCCGATGATGTTGCCGTCCAGCTGCTGCAAAACCAGCACGAACAGCACGAACCACAGCGCCTTGATGGGGCTCTGGATGAGGATGAGCAGCGTGGCGGGAATGGCACCGATGAAGGGGCCGAAGAAGGGAATCACGTTGGTCACACCAATGATCACCGATACCAGCAGCGCACTGGGGAACTTGAAAATCAGGCAGCCGATATAGCACAGCACGCCGATGATGGCAGAGTCCATGATCTTGCCGTTGATGAAGCCGCCGAACATTTTGTCTGCGTACTTCACTTCCTCGGTGATCAGCTGCGCCCAGCGGGGGCGGACGATGCTGTGCAGCACCAGCTTGCCCTGCTGGACGAACCGCTTGCGGCTGGCCAGCATATACACCGCCACGATGATGCCGATGATCAGGTTCTTGGCCACCGTCACCACGTTCAGCACACCAATAGCTGCGCCGCTTACGATGTTCTGCATGGAGGGCAGCAGGGTGTTCTTAAGCCATGTGTTCCATGTGTCCAGATTGGTATTCAGGGCAGCGTAGGCTGAATTGAGCAGCTCCGTGATCTGTTCGTTCTTTTCAATAAACTCCAGATGGTTTGCCCAGTTCATGAACTTTGTAATGTTGGCCTGCGCGGTGTAGTACAGGGTAGTCACGCTGGTGATCAGCTGCGGCACGATCATCATGACCAGTGCATACACCAGCAAAAGCCCGAACAGGATGGTAAGCGCCACGGACAGCGCGTTGATCAGACCGTTCATCTTTTCCGGGATGAACCGGCGCAGAAAGCTCTCGATGCTGTTGCACACCGGCTTGAGCAGGTAGGCAATGACGGCACCGTAGATAAAGGGCATCAGGATGCCGGTCAGGGTAGAGATGGCCGAGCCAAAGCCGTCAAAGCGGTAAATAAGGAAAAAGAAGATGATGCTCAGTGCAATGGCACCAAACCCTGCGAGCATCCCATAGAGATACGGTTTGATGTGCGGCTTTTTGTCCATCATGACAAACTCCATTCCTGCTGCGGGCAGCGGGAATACCCACAGCGCTTATTAAATTTTGTTGCTTCTGCGCCAGATGTGCAGCTTTTCAGCCTCGCGGATCAGCTCCTCGCGGAAGTCCGGGTGTGCCACGCTGATCAGAGCCTCGGCCTTTTCCCAAGAGGTCAAGCCCTTCAGGTTCACGCAGCCATACTCGGTGCACAGATAGTGCACGTTGGCGCGGGTGTCGGTAACGATGCTGCCATTCTCCAGCGTGGGACGGATGCGGCTTTCCAGCTGACCGGTCTTTTTATTAAAGAAGGTGGAGGACAGGCAGATAAAGCTCTTGCCACCCTTGGAAAGGTATGCGCCCAGCACGAAGTCCAGCTGACCGCCTGCGCCGGAAATGTGCTTCACACCGGCGCTCTCGGCATTCACCTGACCAAACAGGTCGATATCCACGGCATTGTTGATGGAAATAAAGTTGTCCAGTGCGGAAATGCTGCGGATGTCGTTGGTGTAGTCCACCGGGGCAGACATACACTCCGGGTTATCGTTCAGGTAATCGTACATCTTCTGGGTGCCGGCACCAAAGGCGTAGACCTGACGGCCCTTGTCCAGCTGCTTGCGGCTGCCGTTGATCTTGCCGGCCTTGGCAATATCCACAAAGGCATCCACATACATTTCGGTGTGCACGCCCAGATCCTTCAGATCACTCTGTGCAATCAGCCCGCCGATGGCATTGGGCATACCGCCGATGCCCAGCTGCAGGCAGGCACCGTTAGGAATCTGCGGCACGATGAGGTTGGCTACCTTCAGGTCAACCTCGGTAGCGGCACCGGCAGCTGCCATCTGGCCGATGGGGGGATTTGCGCCCTCCACGATGCCGCTTACCTGAGAAACGTGTACGCAGTTCTCCATGCCGCCAAGGCAGCGCGGCATATTGGTGTTGACCTCCACGATGATCTTCTTGGCCTTTTCGCACACAGCACCCAGATGCGAAGCGCTGGGACCGAAGTTGAAGTAGCCATGCTCGTCCATGGGGGTCACCTGAAATACTGCCACGTCCACGGGGTCGCTGCTCTCGCGGTAGTAGCGGGGCAGCTCAGAGTAGCGGATGGGGGAGTAGAAGGAGAAACCCTGCGCAATGGCCTTGCGCTCAATGCCACCCATGTGCCAGCTGTTCCAGGTCATGTGGGCAGCAGGGTCGTCGATCTGGAAGATCTCCGGCACCCACATCAGGATGCCGCCCCGGAAGTTGACTCCTTCCAACTCCGGCAGGCGTTTTGCCAGCTCGGCGTCCACGGCCACAGGGGTGTTCACAGCCCAGCCGTAGTCCACCCAGTCGCCGCTTTTGACCAGAGCGGCAGCCTGCGCAGCAGTCATAAGCTTCTGTGCGTACAGTTCCTTGCAATCCATTATAAACCATCCTCTCTTAAAATACATAAAAGAATTGTAAACAATTCTGTGCGGACAAATTATGCAGCTGTTTTACGCCTGTTTTGCGGAATGCACACCGTTTTGCCACATCTGTATGGTAACCTTATAAACAAGGCAGCAGTGTGTGCTCCGCTCTGCGCAGAACAGCTCAACTTAGTTATAACATTAACAAAGTGTAGAATCAATAGTTTTGGCTAAAAAACAGTCAGTATAGCATAATAAACAGTTTTCTTGGCTTTATGTGGGGATTGTTTGGTGCGCAAAAAAGAAAAAAGTTGAGAAAAAGACTTGATAAAATTTTGACGATGTGCTTTACTAATAGCGTGGGAAGCAACTGCGGAGCAGTGCGGAATGATTCGTTTAAAATTTAACGATAAAACGCACCGCAGCAGTTTCAGGTTGCACCCAAGGCTGGAAAGTGCTATCATGGCAGAACCACATCGCGCTTAATAATTGCAGCGCACAAGGAGGACACTGACCGATGGCAACAGCAGTTTATCCCGGGTCGTTCGACCCGGTCACCAAGGGACACCTTGATATCATCAAACGCGCAGCAAAGATCAACGACCACCTCATTGTGGCGGGGATCAACAGCGCCAAGCATCCGCTGTTCACAGTGGAGGAGCGGGTGGCCATGCTGCAGGAATGCTGCAAGAACATCCCCAACGTGACCGTGGAAAGCTTCGACGGCCTGACCGTGGAGTTCGCAAAAAAGCGTCACGCATCCGTAATGGTGCGCGGGCTGCGGGCAGTAACGGACTTTGAAAACGAGATCCAGCTTGCGCAGACCAACCACGCACTGATGCCCGGCATCGAGACCATGTTCCTTGCCACCAGCATCAAATGGAGTTATCTTTCCTCCACCATCGTAAAGGAAGCAGCGTACTACGGCAGTGACATCAGCAAGTTCGTCACACCCAATGTGGAAAAAGCCGTCAGCGAAAAATACGCACAGCTCCGGGAGAGGGAAGAAATCTGATACCGCAAAAATGCCGCAGGGCGTTTTGATAAATGGGTAACCGATAAGTAACACACATACACAATTCAGGAGGCTATTCACATGAAAAAGATCGTTATCGCATCTGCATGCCGCACCGCTATCGGCAAGTTCGGTGGCACTCTGGCCAACGTTCCCGCTACTGAGCTGGGCTCCATCGTCATCAAGGAGGCTCTGAACCGTGCAAACGTCAAGCCCGAGCAGGTCGATCATGTTTACATGGGCTGCGTCATTCAGGCTGGTCTGGGCCAGAACGTCGCTCGTCAGGCTGCCCTGAAGGCTGGCCTGCCCATCGAGACCCCCGCCGTCACCGTCAACGTGGTCTGCGGCTCTGGTCTGAACTGCGTGAACATGGCTGCTCAGATGATCGAGGCAGGCGATGCTGATATCGTTGTTGCAGGCGGCATGGAGAACATGGATATGGCTCCCTTCGCACTGCAGAAGGCTCGCTATGGCTACCGCATGGGCGCTCCCATGGGCAAGAGCGAGATCGTGGATACCATGGTCAACGATGCACTGTGGGATGCCTGCGGCTTCAACAAGCACATGGGCATGACCGCTGAGAACGTCTGCACCAACGGGACCTACCAGAAGAAGTACGGCTACAGCCCCATCACCCGCGAGATGCTGGACGAGTTCTCATACAACAGCCAGCTGAAGGCTGACAAGGCCATCAAGGACGGCGCCTTCAAGGACGAGATCGTTCCTGTTGTCATCAAGGGCAAGAAGGGCGACACCGTGTTCGATACCGATGAGGGCCCCCGTCTGAGCGCTCCCGAGGTTCTGGCAAAGCTGAAGCCCGCCTTCACCAAAGACGGCATCGTCACCGCTGGTAACTCTTCCGCCATCAACGACGGCGCTGCTGCTCTGGTCGTCATGAGCGAGGAGAAGGCTAAGGAGCTGGGCGTGAAGCCTCTGGCAACCTGGGTCGCCGGTGCTCTGGCAGGCGTTGAGCCCGAGGTCATGGGTCTGGGCCCCATCGCTGCTACCAAGAAGGTCATGGCTAAGACCGGCATGACTGTTGCCGATATGGATCTGGTCGAGGCCAACGAGGCATTCGCAGCACAGTCCATCGCTGTCGGCGAGGCTCTGGGCTTTGATAAGGACAAGCTGAACGTCAACGGCGGCGCAATCGCTCTGGGTCACCCGGTCGGCGCTTCCGGCGCTCGTATTCTGGTCACCCTGCTGTACGCTATGAAGCACCGTGGCGCTCACAAGGGTCTGGCTACCCTGTGCATCGGCGGCGGCATGGGCTGCGCTACCATCGTTGAGATGGACTAAGCACTCTTTCTCTGAATCCTGACTGAACCACAGACCCGGAGCGCCGGAGGGAACCGGAGAGCTCTCCCGCGTTCCGGGGGCTGTTTTGAAAAAACTGAACTGTATGAAATGGAGGTTTTCACAATGGCATTTGTAAAAACCGAGGTGCAGGGCGCTGTTGAGATCATTACCATCGACCGTCCCAAGGCACTGAACGCCCTGAACCCCGAGGTTCTGGCTGACCTGAAGGCTGCTTTTGAGGCAGTCGATCAGGAGACTGTCCGCTGCATCGTTCTGACCGGCGAAGGCGACAAGAGCTTCGTTGCCGGTGCTGATATCGGTTCTATGAGCACCATGACCAAGGCAGAAGGCGAGGCCTTCGGCAAGCTGGGCAATGATGTGTTCCTGATGATCGAGCATTTCCCCATCCCCGTCATCGCAGCCGTCAACGGCTTTGCACTGGGCGGCGGCAACGAGCTGGCTATGAGCTGCGATTTCCGCATCTGCTCTGACAACGCTGTGTTTGGTCAGCCGGAAGTCGGTCTGGGCATCACCCCGGGCTTCGGCGGCACCCAGCGTCTGGCTCGTCTGGTCGGCATGGGCATGGCAAAGCAGCTGGTCTACTCTGCTCTGAACATCAAGGCTGACGAGGCTTACCGCATCGGTCTGGTCAACGCCGTGTATCCGCAGGCTGAGCTGATGGAGAATGTCCTGAAGCTGGCCGGCAAGATCGCAAAGAACGCTCCCATTGCTGTGCGTAACTGCAAGAAAGCAATGAACGACGGCATTAGCCTGCCCATCGAGAAGGCTGTTGAGGTCGAGGAGAAGCTGTTCGGCGATTGCTTCGAGACCCACGACCAGCAGGAGGGCATGGCCTGCTTCCTGTCCCGTGAGAAACCGAAGCCCAAGGCAGTGTTCACCAACAACTAATCCATTACATAATTTTTGATATTAAAGGAGAGATTTCCTATGAAGATCGGTGTTATCGGCGCTGGCACTATGGGCCAGGGCATCGCAAAGGCATTTGCACAGGTTGAGGGCAACACCGTTGCTCTGTGCGACATCAAGCAGGAGTGGGCTGAGAATGGTCTGGCAAAGATCAAGAAGGGCTACGAGAAGCTGGTCGCTAAGGGAAAGATGACCCAGGAGAAGGCCGACGCAATCGTCGCCGCCATCACCCCGGGCCTGAAGGAAGATCTGTGCGCAGACTGCGATCTGGTCGTTGAGGCTGCTTTCGAGGATATGAAGGTCAAGCAGACCACCTTCGGCGAGCTGGATAAGATCTGCAAGCCCGAGTGCGTTTTCGCTTCCAACACTTCTTCTCTGTCCATTACCGAGATCGGCAAGGGTCTGTCCCGTCCCCTGATCGGTATGCACTTCTTCAACCCCGCAGACCGTATGAAGCTGATCGAGGTCATCGCCGGCTGCAACACTCCCGCCGAGACCGTTGAGAAGATCAAGGAGATTTCCGTTGCCATCGGCAAGAGCCCCGTTCAGGTCAACGAGGCTGCCGGCTTTGTGGTCAACCGCATCCTGATCCCCATGATCAACGAGGCTGCCTTCATTAAGATGGAGGGCGTTTCCGATATCGCTGGCATCGACACCGCTATGAAGCTGGGCGCTAACCACCCCATGGGACCCCTGGAACTGGGCGACTTCATCGGTCTGGACATCTGCTTGGCCATCATGGACGTGCTGTACAACGAGACCGGCGACAGCAAGTACCGTGCCTGCCCGCTGATCCGCAAGATGGTGCGTGGCGGCAATCTGGGCTGCAAGACCGGTAAGGGCTTCTACGTTTACAATGCAGACCGCACCAAGACCCCTGTTGACCAGCTGTAAATTCTGATAAACATTTCTCCCGGCTGCGGGGAAAGCGGTCGGGAGGAATTTGTTTGCACCGGGCTATTCCGGTAAATGAAAAAAGACCTGTTAGGAGGATATAGCGATGGATTTTACTCTGTCCAAGCAGCAGCAGATGGTGCAGAAAATGTACCGCGAGTTTGCTGAGAACGAAGTCAAGCCTCTGGCAAAGAAGGTTGACGCAGAGGAATACTTCCCCAAGGAGACCGTCGAAAAGATGGGCAAGCTGGGCATGATGGGCATCTATTTCCCGACTGAGGTCGGTGGTGCAGGCGGCGATGTGCTGTCCTACGTCATGGCCGTGGAGGAGCTGAGCAAGGTCTGCGGCACCACCGGTGTCATCGTCTCTGCTCACACCAGCCTGTGCGCTGCCCCCATTTACGAGAACGGCACCCCCGAGCAGAAGGCTAAGTACCTGCCGAAGCTCTGCAGCGGCGAGTGGCTGGGTGCTTTCGGCCTG
>ENA-ORRE01001102-ORRE01001102.1-human-gut-metagenome-genome-assembly--contig:-NODE-1102-length-18899-cov-6.893176_pt1 | contig 18899 bp, 15 predicted proteins | sample MGYA00242171_ERZ509126 | MGnify/ENA primary metagenome ERZ509126 (study PRJEB26280, sample SAMEA2338648) | human gut metagenome | biome: human gut; feature: human-associated habitat; material: faeces... | reverse complement strand
GAGCAGCAGCTCTCCTTGGGATGGCGGTCACTATTTTTGATGTGTGCAGATCAGGGACGATCACTGCGCAGTGCATCGTGTATCCGCTCGACCAGCGCCCGTGCCGTAAAAGGCTTTGGGAGCACAAAGCTTGCGCCCAAACGGTATGCCTCCTCTATGACTTTGTGCGTCGGCAGAGATGGCACTCCCTTAGTGCGTGTCACACTCCTGTTGGAGCGGGCAATGAACAGGCCGTTGCATAGAGCCTTTCTCAAATAACAAATCGACTGTACCACTACTGTACCAAACCGGAATGGAGCCTTATGGTGCGGCATTGAGTTTTATGACGCTCAAACCCCAAAGCGCCTTGAAGCTGTGGACTTTTATGGACCTTTGCCGATTTTTGAAGACTTATGAAATCAGGTCCATTTCTTTCGATACCTAATTTCATAAAAAGCAAACTCCTTTGCTGTATTTTCGGCATAATATTGTACCATTGCCGCGTGGAAAGTGCAAGCGCGATTCGCAAAAAGGGTAAAAGGCGGGAAATTTCCGCCGCACGCTGTGATTTTTCGGAAAAGCTTTGCCCGCCGTATCCCCCACCCGGCTTGTGGCGGGCGGGAATTTCCCCTATACTACAAACTGTCATATTTTTCGCTGCATCCGGCGATGCGGCGTTTCCCAATTTTTCCCCAAAGGAGTTTCCCATGAAAAAAGCGCTGACTCTTCTGCTGTCCCTCGCGATGCTCTTCTCCCTCGCCGCCTGCGGGCAGAGCGGCGGCGATTCGACCGGCGACGCGCCGTCTACGCTCGTCTACGGCTCTGCCGGCTACACGCGCATCGATCCCGCGATGGACGAGCACTGCGAGATCAACCTGCTGCTCTTCAACGGCCTGACCGCGCACGACGGCAATGACCAGATCGTTCCCGCCCTCGCCGAGCGCTGGGACTATGACGAGGCGAACTGCACCTATACTTTCTACCTGCGCGAGGGGGTGAAGTGGCACGACGGCGAGCCGTTCACGGCGCGGGACGTCAAATTTACGATCGAAGCCATCATGGACCCCGACAACGGCTCGGAAAACGCGCCGAATTACGAGGATGTACAGGAGATCACCGTGCTCGACGACCACACCGTCTCGTTCCGCCTCGCTGAGCCGAACGCCGCGTTTCTGGAGTACATGACGATGGCGATCCTGCCGCAGCATTTGCTCGAGGGCGAGGACATGCAGGAATCCGCCTTTTTCCGCGCCCCCGTCGGCACGGGGCCCTACAAGCTCGAAAGCTGGGACGCCGGGCAGTCCATCGTGCTCGTGCGCAACGAGGACTATTTCTTGGGCGAGCCGAACATCGAGCGCGTCATCTTCAAGATCGTACCCGACGACAATGCGCAGGCGATGCAGCTCGAGTCCGGCGAGATCGACCTTGCGCTGCTCGACCCGAAAAACGCGCAGAACTTCGCGGGCAAGGACGGCTACACCTGCTACGACATGACCACCGCGGACTACCGCGGCATCCTCTTCAACTTCAACAACCCCTACTGGACAGAAAACCGCGACATCATCCCCGCCGTCTGCTACGCCATCGACCGTCAGGCCATCGTCGACTCGGTGCTGCTCGGGCAGGGCATGGCGGCGTACAGCCCGCTCCAGCGCAACGTCTACAACGACGAGACCGTGAACCACTACGACTACGATCCCGCAAAAGCGAAAGAAATTCTCGAATCCGTCGGCTGCACGATGGGCGAAAGTGGCTACTACGAGCGAAACGGCGAGGAGATCGGTTTTGTCATCAGCGTCATGTCCGGCGAGCAGGACCGCATCGACATCGCGCAGGCCACGGCGCAGCAGCTTAGAGAAGTTGGCATCCACTGCACGGTGGACATCCCCGCGCAGATGGACTGGAGCGGCCAGATGGCGTGTCTCATCGGCTGGGGCAGCCCGTTTGACGCCGACGACCACACCTACAAGGTCTTCGGCACGGACAAGGGCGCGAACTACTCGGGCTACTCGAACGCGCTGGTGGACGAATCTCTGACGCTCGCGCGCCAGAGCAGCGACGACGCCGTCCGCAAAGAGTATTACAGCAAATTCCTGCACGCGCTTGCGGACGATCCAGCCTACGCCTTTATCTGCTACATCGACGCGAACTATGTCGCCAAATCCACCGTCCACGGCATCGATGCGGACACGGTGCTTGGGCATCACGGCGTCGGCATTTTCTGGAACATTCAAGACTGGACGATCGGCGAGTAAACGCCGTTGACATCTTTGACGAGGGGCTGGCTTCAGCCCCTTTGTCTTGCATAAAGAGGGCATTTTTCATGGCAGATTTATTGAACGTCGAGCACCTTTCCGTCAGCTTTTTCACCCCCGCGGGCGAGGTGCAGGCGGTGCGCGACGTGAGCTTTTCGCTGAAAGCGGGCGAGGTGCTCGCCATCGTCGGCGAATCGGGCTGCGGCAAGAGCGTACTGTGCAAGAGCATCCTGCGCCTTCTGCCGCAGACGGCAAAAATCAAGTCCGGCAAGATCATCGTAGACGGCACGGACATTACGGCTTATCGCGAGCGCGAGATGACGGCGCTGCGCGGTTCGCTCTTTTCCATGGTGTTCCAGGACCCGATGACCGCGCTTGATCCGACGATGACGATCGGCGTGCAGATCGCCGAGGCGGTGCTCGCGCACAAACCAAAGCTCGAAAAAAGCGCCGTAAGAGCACGCGTGATCGAACTGCTTGAGCTTGTCGGCATCGACCGCGCGCAAGAGCGCATGGCACTCTATCCCCACAACTTTTCCGGTGGGATGCGCCAGCGCGTGGTGCTGGCCATCGCGCTTGCGGGGAATCCGCACATTTTATTTGCCGACGAGCCGACGACCGCGCTGGATGTGACCATTCAAGCGCAGATCTTAGATCTGCTGCGCGACGTGCAGCAAAAGCTCGGCACGGCGGCGGTGTTTGTCACGCACGACCTCGGCGTCGTCGCGCGCGTCGCCGACCGCGTGGCCGTGATGTACGCGGGCAAGATCGTCGAGACTGGCACGGCGGAGGAGATCTTCTACGACCCGCGCCACCCCTATACGTGGGGGCTGCTGCGCTCGCTGCCCGCGCTCTCGCGCGGAAAGGAGACGCTGGCCGAGCATCCCCGGCATACCGCCGACGCTCATCGACCCGCCGCAAGGCGACGCCTTTGCCAGCCGCAATGAGTACGCCCTCGCCATCGACTACGAGGAAGCGCCGCCGATGTTCCGCGTCAGCGACACGCACTATGCCGCAACGTGGCTGCTCGACGAACGCGCGCCGAGGATCACGCCGCCGGTGGGAGGTGCGCGATGACAAAACATGACATTCTGCTCGATGTGCAGCACGTGAGCCACGTCTTCCCGCTGACGAAGCAGGTCTCCGTCAAGGCGCTGGACGACATCTCGTTTCAGATTCGCCGCGGGGAGATTTTCGGCCTCGTCGGCGAGTCCGGCTCGGGCAAGTCGACGGCCGCGCGCTGCGCGATGAGCATTTTGCAGCCGAGCGGCGGACGCATTTTTTATAATGGCGTCGACCTCTGTGACAGGGCCGCCTGCCGCGCGAACAAAAAAATGCTGCAAACCACACGCCAGATGATCTTTCAGGACTCTGCCTCGAGCCTTGACCCGCACATGACGGTCTGCGATAGTATCACCGAGCCCATGCGCATCCATCGCATCGCCCCGCCGCGCGGCACATACCGCAAGGAGGCCGAGCTCCAGATGTATTATGTCGGCCTTGACAAAACCTATCTCGACAAGTACCCGTCCGAGCTCTCCGGTGGGCAGCGCCAGCGCGTCGCCATTGCACGGGCGCTGTGCATGGAGCCGGAGCTTCTGGGGGCGGACGAACCGATCGCGTCGCTGGATGTGTCCATTCAGGCACAGATCGTCAACCTGTTTCGCCACTTGCAGCGCGAGCACGGCTTTTCGTTTCTCTTCATCGCGCATGACCTTGCGATGGTGGAATTCCTCTGTGACCGCGTCGGCGTACTGTACCACGGCAAACTTGTCGAGGTCGCGCCCGTGCGCGCGCTTTACGACCATCCGCTCCACCCCTACACCAAGGCGCTGCTCGCGGCTATGCCGGTTCCTGACCCGCGCATAGAACGAACCCGCGTATTGCCGGACTTCTCGCCCGGGCAGTTCCCGCTGATGGGCGAGCTTGTCGAGGTCGAGCCGGAGCATTTCGCTTTGCAGGAAGGGGGCGCGCAATGAAAAAGCCATCGAAGATCCTGTATTTCGGCAAAAAGGCACTGGCGTTTCTTCTGAGCGTTCTTGTTCTGTCGCTCGCGGTGTTCTATGTCTCACGCCTCGCCCCGGGCGACCCGCTCGTCTCCTACTACGGTGACCGTGCAGAGAAGCTGACGCCGCAGGAGCGCGCGCAGGCGGAGGAAAAGCTCGGCCTCGACGAGCCTATCTTCACGCAGTATGTTCGCTGGGCGCAGAACGCCCTGCACGGGGATTTCGGCATCTCGTATAAGTACAAAATGCCCGCGGCAGAGGTCATCGCAAGCCGCGCGGGCAACACACTCCTTCTCGGCGGCATCGGTTTTGTGCTCATTTTCACGCTCTCACTCCTGCTTGGGATGCTCTGCGCGCGGCGGGAAGGAACGATTTTCGACCGCGCGGTCTGCAAGCTCGGCACCATCACGAGCTGCATTCCGGAATTCTGGCTGTCGCTGCTGCTCATTCTGATCTTCGCCATCGAGCTGCGCGTGCTGCCGAGCTCCGGGGCCTACTCCATCGGGCAGCAAAATAACATTGCCGACCGCGCCGCGCATCTCATCCTGCCGCTTGCGGTCGTGGTGCTCGGGCACCTGTGGTACTATGCCTACATGATCCGAAACAGGCTTCTTGACGAAATGCGCGCGGACTATGTGCTGCTTGCCAAGGCCAAGGGGCTAACGCGCCGCGCTGTGATGCTGCGCCACTGTCTTCGAAACACGATGCCAACGTACTTAAGCATCATGGCGATCTCCGTCCCGCACGTGCTGGGCGGGACGTACATCGTCGAGACTGTTTTTTCCTACCCCGGCCTCGGCACGCTGGCCTATGAAAGCGCGCGATACAAGGACTACAACCTGCTGATGCTGCTGAGCCTGCTCTCCGGCGCGCTCGTCATTCTGTGCAGCATCATCGCCCAGACGATCAACGAGCAGATCGACCCGCGCATCCGCGCCGAGCAGGCCGTGCGGGAAGCGGAGGTGCAACCATGAACGACCGCTTCCAAATCGTCGGCGCGCGACCGCTGCCGGAGGCCGTACCCACGAAAAACAGACATTCCCTGCGCGGCAAGCCTGTCGCCTCCGCCATGATTTTATCGCTCATCGTGCTCGGGTGTCTTTTCTGCGAGCTTATCATGACGAAGGCCCCGGCGTATCTCGACCTTGCTCACTGCTCCACTGCGCCGTGCCGCGAGTTCCTGTTCGGCACGGACACGATGGGGCGCGACATCTTCTCGATGATCTGGTACGGCGGGCGGCTGTCGCTGTTCATCGGCGTCGGCTCGACCGTCATTTCGACGCTGCTCGCCATTTTGTTCGGCGCGGTCAGCGGACTTTCGCCCAAATGGCTCGACGCGCTGCTGATGCGCCTGACCGAAATTCTTCTCAGCGTGCCGAACCTGCTGCTCGTCATCTTTTTGCAGGCGATCATCGGCACGCCGAGCGCGTGGAGCATTGCGCTCGTCATCGGACTCACAAGCTGGACAAGCATCGCCAAGGTCGTGCGCACCGAGGTCAGGCAGCTGCGCGCGAGCGAGTACGTCATCGCGGCCAAGTGCATGGGCGGCAGCTTTTTCCACATTCTGCGGTGTCATCTTGCGCCGAATTTCTTCTCGTCCATCCTCTTCATGGTGGTGATGAATGTGCGCAGCGCCATCATCGCCGAATCGACGCTCAGCTTCATGGGCCTTGGCCTGCCCATCGAGGTCGTGACCTGGGGCAGCATGCTCTCGCTCGCGGAAAAGGCGCTGATGACCGACGCGTGGTGGATCTTGCTCATCCCCGGCGCATTTCTGGTCGTGATGCTCCTTTGCATCACGAACCTTGGCGACTACCTGCGCAGCCGCACGAGCAGAAAAGAAAGCAACCTCTAAATAGCAAAAAGGAAGGCACGGCCAAACGGGCTATGCCTTCTTTCTATTTGTGGAGCTTACTTCGCGTTCAGGATGTGCATGAACTCTTCGCCGGTGATCGTCTCTTTCTCGTAGAGGTACTGCGCCAGCTCATCGAGCTTCGCGCGGTTCTCGGTGAGGATGTTCACAGCCTTTTCGTGCTGCGCTTTCACCAGCTCCACGACGCGCTGGTCGATCTTCGTCTGCGTTTCGGCAGAGCAAGCGAGCGATGCGTCGCCGCCGAGGTACTGATTGTTGACCGTCTCAAGCGCGACCATGTCGAAATCTTCGCTCATGCCATAGCGCGTGATCATCGCGCGGGCGAGCTTCGTCGCCTGCTCGATATCGTTCGACGCGCCGGTCGTGACGGAGTGGAACACGACCTCCTCCGCGGCGCGGCCGCCGGTCAGCGTGGCGATCTTGTTTTCCATTTCGGCCTTGCTCATCAAGTAATGGTTGCCCTCTTCGACCTGCATCGTGTAGCCCAGCGCGCCCGAGGTGCGCGGCACAATGGTGATCTTCTGTACAGGGGCGGAGTGCGTCTGCATCGCCGCCACGAGCGCGTGGCCGATCTCGTGGTAGGAGACGATCTTCTTCTCCTCGTCGGTCATGATGGCGTTCTTCTTCTGGTAGCCGGCGATGACGACCTCGATGCTCTCTTCCAGGTCTGCCTGCGTGGCAAAGCGTCTGCCGTCGCGCACGGCGCGCAGCGCTGCTTCGTTCACGATGTTGGCAAGCTCCGCGCCGGAAGCGCCGGAGGCCATGCGCGCGATCTTGTTGAAGTCGACGTCCTCGGCGACCTTGATCTTCTTCGCGTGGACCTGCAAGATAGCCTCGCGTCCCTTGAGGTCGGGCAGCTCCACCGGCACGCGGCGGTCGAAGCGGCCCGGGCGCGTGAGCGCGGGGTCGAGGGATTCGGGGCGGTTCGTGGCGGCGAGAATGATGACGCCGTTGTTGCCCTCAAAGCCGTCCATTTCGGTGAGCAGTTGGTTCAAGGTCTGCTCGCGCTCGTCGTTGCCGCCGTACTGGCCGCCGCTGCGCTTCTGGCCGATGGCGTCGATCTCGTCGATGAACACGATGCAGGGGGCTTTCTCCTTGGCCTGCTTGAACAGGTCGCGCACCTTGGACGCGCCCATGCCCACGAACATCTCCACGAACTCCGAGCCGGACATGGAGAAGAACGGCACGTTGGCCTCGCCGGCCACAGCCTTGGCCAGCATGGTCTTGCCGGTGCCCGGAGGGCCCACCAGCAGCACGCCCTTGGGCATGGACGCGCCGATCTCCTGATACTTGGTGGGATCGTGTAGGTAATTGACGATCTCCGTCAGGTTCTCCTTGGCCTCGTCCTCGCCGGCCACATCGGCAAACTTGATGCCCTCGGCGGACTTGACGTAGACCTTGGCGTCGGACTTGCCCATATTGAACATCAGGGAGTCGCTGCCGCCCATTTTCTTCATCAGGCTGCGGGAGATGATCTGACCGATGGCGATAAAGATCACCAGCGGCAGCACCCAGCCCAGGATATCCGTCAGCAGGGAAGTCTGCTCGATCTCCTCGCCGGTGGTGGAGATTCCGGCGTCCAGCAGGCGCTGGACCAGGCCGTCATCGGGGACGATGGCGGTCTTGTAGATGGTTTTGCCGTCGGTGGAGGTAAAGAGGATGCGGTTGCTCTGCTGCTGGATCTCCACCTGGCCGATCTCATTCTTCTCGGTCATGGAGACGAAGGTGTTGTAGTCCACCTCCTTGATCTGGTGCTCCGCCAGCCAGGGCATGGCCAGCAGGTTGAACAGCAGCACCAGCAGTACCACGATCATGTAGTAGTAGATCAGAGGTTTCTTGGGGGATTTGACCTCGTTCATGGTAAGGCCTCCTTGTTCTGCATAGCTTTTTTTCTTTGATGAATTACCCTACCACATTTTGCCCGAAGTGTCTATAAGCAAATCCACAAAAACTGCGGGAAAACCCCGTTCCGGAGGCCGGAACGGGGCAGAATTTACGTTTCTGACACAATTACAGGGCGGCGAACAGGCGCCTGCCGGTGCGGTGGAGCCAGCGCAGCAGCACCAGCGTCAGCACGACGGTCAGCACTGTCCAGGCCAGCAGATACCACGCTGCACCCATGTCGATACCGAACGGGTAGTACAGCACGCCGACAAGGGCGGCGTACACCCAGCCGCCCAGCATGGCAAGCAGCACCGTCAGACGCTGCTTGATGACGGTGATCTCATTGGTCCAGACCAGGTTGGGGCGCTTCAGGTCCATGGTCAGGCCGAAGGCTGCCGACAGCCACACAAAGGCCTGAGGTAGCGCTATCAGCAGGAGGGCCAGCGGCAGGGCGGGGCGGACGGCCAATAGTATCAGTACAGAGGTGACTGCCATGGGGATACCCGTTACCAGCACCTGTACCAGCAGCTTTGCACGCAGTACCTGCCACGGTGTCACCGGCAGGGATTGTGCCAGCCACAGGTTCTTCCCCTCCAGGGAGATGGAGGAGGAGGCCATGTCGTTCATGGAGCCTACCAGGCACAGGGCGGCGCACAGCATCGTCGCCAGAAGACCGGAGGCCTCACCACCGGCCATTTCGTATATAACAGGCAGCAGGTCGCTGCTCTTTACCAGCAGCAGCACGCCCAGAATGGGCAGCATGACCGTGCCCAGACCGCAGTTGAGCATATAGTTGGGACTGGCGGTGAAGCGGCCCAGCTCCTTACGCAGCAAGGCGGCGGGCACACCGGCGGCCTTGACGGCCGTCTCCTTATAAACGGCCTTGGCGCCGCCGTTGTTGGCGGTGGCAATGGACAGGAATGTGCGGCTGAGCAGCAGGTATGTGAGCGCGCACAGCGCCGCCATTACGGCCAGCACCAGCACGACAGCCAGATAGTCGCCGGCGCCCATACGGCCCATGAGATATAGGGGATAGGCGCTGCCGCGGATGGCTGCACCCACCTCATTCAGGTGCAGCATGAGCTGCTCGATCAGTTCGTTGGCGCGGAAGCACACCATGTAGTACAGGGCAAAGAACGCCAGCGCGATCAGGGTGGTAAGGAGGTTCTTGCGCTTGAGCTTGCTGTGGATCTTGGCTACCACCCAGCCCAGCAGACAGGAGAGCACCAGCACCAGCAGGGAGACGGCCAGAATCAGCGCGATGCCGCCAAGCACAGTGGCGGCGGTCAGCACACCGACGGCCCAGTAGACGATGACGCAGGGCAGCAGGATCACGCCGGAGAACATCAGACCCATCAGGTATACACCCAGCAGCCGGGAGGCCAGAATGGCACGCACGGGGATAGGCAGCGACAGCAGCAGGTCGTTGTCCTTGGCCTGGTACAGGCCGGAGAACGTGTTGAACACGCTGCCAAACACGCCCATCAGCACACCGACCAGGGCAAAGAGGGTGAAGTACAGCCAATCCAGACCGGCCTCGTGCAGGGGAGCGCACAGACCTATGGAGAACAGCGTGAACATACCGCCGATAACGCCCACCATCAGCAGCACATACAGCACGATCAAACTGACGGTGCTTGCCTTGGACCGGGGTTTGTTCTTTTTCGCGTCGTAGAAGTAGCTGCGGAAGATCTCGGACAGCTGTTTTTTCAGCAATAATCTGACCATCACTCCGCCTCCAGCTCCAGGAAGACCTCCTCCAGGGAGTCGTCGCCCTTGACCTCCTCCATGGTGCCGGAACGGATGAGCCGGCCGCCCTTGATGATAGCCACCTTGTCGCAGAGCTTTTCCGCTACCTCCAGCACATGGGTGGAGAAGAAGATGGCGCCGCCGTTGTCGCAGATCTCACGCATCATGCCCTTGAGCAGGTGGGCGGCTTTGGGGTCCAGGCCCACGAAGGGCTCATCCATGATGATGACCTTCGGGTCGTGGAGCCACGCGGCAATGATGGATAGCTTCTGCTTCATGCCGTGGGAATAGGCGGCAATGGGCTGGGCCAGGTCGCCCGTCAGCTCAAAGGCATCCGCGTAGGTGCGGATACGCTCCTGACGGGTCTGGGCGTCCACGCCGAATACGTCGGCGATGAAGTTCAGATATTTGATGCCGGTCATGTAGTCGTACAGATCCGGGTTATCGGGGATGTAGGCCATCTCCCGCTTGCAGCCCAGGGGATCGGCCTTGATGGATCGGCCATCGATGGTGATCTCGCCCTGGTCAAATTGCAGGATACCCACCACGGATTTCAGCGTGGTGGTCTTGCCGGCGCCGTTATGGCCGATGAAGCCGTAGATCTCGCCGGGGGCGATGTGCAGCGACAGATCGTCCACGGCCTTCTTCTCGCCGTAGGTCTTGGTCAGATGTTGAATGTCCAGCATGGGGTCAGTTCCTCCTATTTCTCTCCTAAGCTTCTATTGTGGGGCATCATCAGCCGCGGCTGCGGCTGATGATGCGGACGATGCCCATAACGGCGGCGTACAGCACGCCGGCCACAGCCCAGATGATCCAGCTGTACCGGGGTTGGCCGTTGCCGTGGGGACCGTAGGTGTACAGCAGGAATACCGCCGTGGCGGTGAGCCAGTAGATCATGGTGACGGTGCCCATCAGCTTGTGGTGCTTTTTCTGGGGACGGGTGTAGTCGCCCTCCTCCAGCAGCTGCTCCATGGCGCCCTGATATACGCCGGCTGTGACCAGGGCCAGACAGCCGATGGCCACCAGCACCAGCAGCGCGCAGACAGCGGCGATATAGAGCAGGTCGCTGCCGTTTATGCACATGGCGGCGAACAGCGGTACGGCGGCCAGCACACACAGCACCACGCCCACGGTGACGAGCCGGGTATGGGTGTCCTTGTATTCCCGCTGCCGCTGGCGCACCATGCCCTCCACGCCGTACTCCGTCTCGAAGGGTTCCTCCTCCAGGAACCGGTACTCCTTGGCTTCTGCACCTGTCCGCAGGAAGATGCTCACGGCCAGCGCCACCAGACCCAGCAGCACGCACAGACCGATGCCGCTGGCGGCATTTTCGGTGATGTGGAAGCGCTGCACCTCGCTCATGCCGGCCAGCAGGATCAGCGTGACCGGGGAGATGATGCACAGGGCGGTGGCTATGGCGATCTTCGGCGCGGCGGCCTTACGCAGGGCCAGATAGGCGGAGGCCTGCTTCATGGTGACGCGGCGCAGGGGCGTGTCGTCGTCCTGGGCCGCGGCACAGGGCGTTTCCTCCTCCAGTTCGTCCTTCAGCAGAAAGTCGGTGGAGACACCGAACAGGCGGCTCATCATCACGACCTTATCCATATCGGGCACGGACTGTGCGCCCTCCCATTTGGATACGGACTGGCGGGTGACGCCCAGCTTCTCGGCCAGGTCCTCCTGGCTCCAGCCTGCCTTTTTCCGCAGGGACACGATCTTGTCAGCTAAAATCATAGGTATGCGCTCCTTCCGTATGACGGCGGGTGCCGCCGTTTGGTTTTGATGGCGCTATCATACGGGTTTTGCCGGCTGCGGTCTATAAACCGGGGCTGGAAATGTGTCAACCGGCGGTTGCGTTTCGGATTTTTGGGCAGTTTCCCTCTTTTGCTACAGGCTTATTGTACGCGAAAACGTTTTCACTGTCAACTTACAGGACGGTAAGATTTTATTAAGATATGTGCAAAAAAAGAGCCGCCCGGAGGGCGGCCCGTCTGTATTTTGTTATTCCTCCGTGAAATGCACGTGGTTGAAGATGTGGTCCTGACAGAAGCAGTGGTACCCGACGCACTTGCTGCAGTAACGGAATTGCAGATCAGGGTAGTCGGTATCCGTGCGGCCGCAGACGGCGCACTTGTGGCGATAGCCCTGCTGCTGGGCCTGCTTGGCCTGCTGCTGTTGGGCCTGACGGAACTGGACGGTCTTGCGGGAGTTCTGGTATTTGGCGCGCTCCTTCAGGTAGTGGACCTCCGGCCAGATGAACACGGCGAAGTTCAGCAGGGCCACGATGGGCAGCACTACACCGGCCCAGTTGTGGGCGCCGATGGCCTTGATGATGTCGAAGGCGAACAGTGCGCCGTCCAGGTACGCCAGCCACTTCATCTTCACCGGGAGGATGAAGAACAGCAGCACCGTGGTGTCCGGGAACAGGAAGGCAAAGGCGAAGAACATGGACAGGTTCACATAGCCGGTGCCCGCTGCGGTCAGGTAGGGGTTGCCGGTGATGAGACTGGCCAGTACCACGCCCAGCACCGTCAGCAGCGCGCCGCTGATGTAGTACAGATTAAATTTGGCCGTGCCCCACTGTCGCTCCAGCGTGGAGCCGATCCAGTAATAGAAGTAGAGACTGATCAGCAGGGCAAAGGGACTGGAGTAGGCGGGCACGAACACAAAGGTCACCAGCCGCCACACCTCGCCGTGGAGCAGGGCATTGAGATTGAAGGTCAGAAAGCTCAGGGCGTTGGCGTTGTTGGCCTGGGTCAGCAGCATGAGCACATAGACCGCCACATTGCCGATGACGATAACGCGCATGAGGTTGGGAATGCCGAACCGGGGATGGGCGGCGCAGAAGCGCTGCACCCCGTCATAGAGTTTTTTCAAGGGGAGTGTCCTCCTGTGTACAAATTGTGTTCAGTATAACCCATAACGGCGGAAAAGTCATGTCATTTTTTTGAACAATGGCAAAGTTTCCGTACAGTTGAATTATTTGCAAAAATCATGGAAATGCTATTGACAATGCTAAAAAAACTGTTACAATATGCTGTACAAGTAAATACCTTATCAAGAGTGGCGGAGGGACCGGCCCGATGAAGCCACGGCAACCTGTTTTTTCAAGGTGCCAAATCCGGCGAACGAATCGAAAGATGAGGATGAGCAAAGAAGCACAGCGCTCTGTCGGTTCGGCAGAGCGCTTTTTTCAATGACCATCCGCGAGATGAAAGGAGAAAAAATCATGGCAAGACATCTGTTTACCTCTGAGTCCGTTACCGAAGGGCATCCCGACAAGGTCTGCGACCAGATCAGCGACGCGGTGCTGGACGCGATCTTCGAGAAGGACCCCAATGGCCGCGTGGCCTGCGAGACCTGCGCCTCCACCGGCCTGATCCACATCATGGGTGAGATCACCACCAGCTGCTATGTGGATATCCCCAAGATCGCCCGCCAGGTGGTGCTGGACATCGGCTATAACTCCTCCGAGTGCGGCTTTGACGGCAACACCTGCGCCGTCATCACCAACATCGATGAGCAGTCCGGCGATATCGCTTTGGGCGTGGACAAGAGCTATGAGGCCAAGGCCTCCGGCAAGAGCGAGTTGGACAACGGCGCCGGCGACCAGGGCATGATGTTCGGCTACGCCTGCAACGAGACGCCGGAGCTGATGCCTCTGGCTATCTCCATCGCCCACAAGATGGCCAAGCGCTTGACCGACGTGCGCAAGCAGGGTCTGGTGGACTATCTGCGTCCCGATGGCAAGACCCAGATCACCGTGGAGTACGACGAGAACGGCAAGCCCGTCCGCGTGGATACCGTGGTGCTGTCCACCCAGCACAGCCCTGACGTGACGCTGGAGCAGATCCGCAAGGATATGATCGAGCTGGTCATCAAACCCACCGTGCCCGCCGGGCTGCTGGACGGCGAGACGAAGATCTATGTGAACCCCACCGGCCGGTTCGTCATCGGCGGCCCTCAGGGTGACAGCGGCCTCACCGGTCGGAAGATCATCGTGGATACCTATGGCGGCAGCGCCCCCCACGGCGGCGGCGCTTTCTCCGGCAAGGACCCCACCAAGGTGGACCGCAGCGCGGCCTACGCCGCCCGCTGGGTGGCCAAGAATGTGGTGGCCGCCGGCCTGGCGGACAAGTGCCAGGTGCAGCTGGCTTACGCCATCGGTGTGGCAAGACCCGTCAGCGTGCTGGTGGAGACGTTCGGCACCGGCGTGGTGGCCGACAGCGAGCTGGAGGCCGCTGTGGAGAAGGTCTTTGACCTGCGCCCCACCGCCATCATCCGTGATCTGGACCTGCGGAAGCCCATTTACCGCCAGCTGGCGGCCTATGGCCACATGGGCCGTGAGGACCTGGGTGTTTCCTGGGAAAAGACCGACCGTGTGGAGGCCCTGAAGGCCGCCCTGGGCAAGTAAGTTTTCGATAACGGGGGCGGCTTTGCCGCCCCCGTTTATCCAATAAAAAGGAGTGTATCGCTATGATGAAGAACCTCGATGTGGCCACCGTGCTGACCCTGCGGGATCAGGTGGCCTATCAGCCGGGGCAGGTGGTCAGCAAGACACTGGCCCAGAACGACGCCGTCAGTGTGACGCTGTTTGCCTTCGACAAGGACGAGGAGATCAGCACCCACGAGTCCGGCGGTGACGCGCTGGTGACGTGCCTGGACGGCGTGGGCCGCGTGACCGTGGACGGCGTACCCCATGTGCTGCACACCGGCGAGTCCATCCTCATGCCGGCGCGGCATCCGCACGCGGTGTATGGACAGGAGCAATTCAAAATGCTGCTGGTGGTCGTATTCTGAGAACGTCAAACGTGCGTGGATCTGCTTTGGCTGGCGGTGGAAATTGTCTGTTGCAATTTCCACCGCGTTGTGGTATCATGCGAAAAAATTTCCCAACAGGAGGGATGCATATGTACATAAACCATGAGAAATATGCGCTGGTGAACGGCGTGATGCTGGACGGTACGCGGGACATGACGCCTCGGACGAGGCTGGCTGTCTGTGTGGACGGGGACCGCATTGCTGCCGTCTGCGACGCGGCCGATGTGCCGGAGGGCTATGCGCGCGTGGACCTGGACGGCAAATACCTGCTGCCGGGGCTGATCAATCTGCATGTGCATCTGCCCGCCTCCGGCAAGCCCCGGAAAAAGCCCTCCGACCCTAAGAAGCTGGTGAAGCTCATCACCTCCAACGGCCTGATGCGCCGCATCGGCGTGAAGATGTGCGAGGGTTACGCCAGGACGGAGCTGCTGTCCGGCGTGACCACTATCCGTACCGTGGGCGGCGTGGCGGACTTCGACACGATCATTCGCGATGCGGCCAGGCGGGGCGAGATCCTGTCTCCCCGGGTGGTGGCGTCCAATATGGCGGTGTCGGTACCCGGCGGGCACATGGCCGGGTCGCTGGCCTATGAGGCCCGCACGCCGGAGGAGGCCGCGGCCTTCGTGGAGAAGATCGCGGCGGAAAAGCCCGACCTGATCAAGCTGATGATCACCGGCGGCGTTATGGACGCCGAAGTGGTGGGCGAGCCGGGCGTGCTGCGGATGCAGCCGGCACTGGTCAAGGCGGCCTGCGATAAGGCCCATGCGCTGGGAATGCAGGTGGCCGCTCATGTGGAGAGCCCGGAGGGCGTCCGGGTGGCGCTGGAAAACGGCGTGGACTCCATCGAGCACGGCGCGAAGCCGGATGAGCACATCATACAGCTGTGTAAGGAACGCGGCGCTTTCCAGGTGTCCACTATCTCGCCTGCCGTGCCCTATGCGCTGTTCGACCGCAGTATCTCTCACGCCACCTATGAGCAGCAGGAGAACGGCAAGGTGGTGTTTGAGGGTATTATCGCCATGGCGAAGGCCTGTCTGGCGGATGGTGTCCCAGTGGGTCTGGGCACCGACACCGGCTGCCCCTATATCACCCACTACGATATGTGGCGGGAGCTATGCTACTTTGTGAAGTACTGCGGCGTGACGCCGGCGTTTGCGCTGCACAGCGCCACGCTGGGCAATGCGGCGCTGGCGGGTATTGCCGGCGAGACCGGCTCCATCCAGCCGGGCAAGTGCGCGGATATGATCGTCTGCGCGGCGGATCCGCTGGCCGATCTGACCGCCCTGCGGACGCTGGATATGGTCATTAAGTCCGGCTATCGTGTGGAACATCCCCAAGTGAAGAAAATGGACAATGTAGAACGGGAGCTGGACAAGTTCCTGTAAATACAGTGTATCCCCCCGGCTCTGCCGGGGGGATATTTATTCGCTTATTGGCATTGCAGGCCCAACTGGTAGAAGGCTACGGCAGGCGCGGCAGCTACATTCAGGCTGTCCACCCCATGGGTCATGGGGATCATCACCGTGTGGTCGCATTGGGCGATGGTGCCGTCGGCCAGCCCGTCGCCCTCGGTGCCCAGCACCACCGCCAGCCTCTCCGCTGACAACAGGCGTGGGTCATCCAGCCGCAGGGAGTCCTCCCGCAGGGCCATGGCCGCGGTGGTGAAGCCCAGATCGTGCAGTGCCGCCGTCCAGTCGCCCTCCGGCAGATAGGTCCATGGCACCAGGAATACATTACCCATGCTTACCCGGGAAGCCCGGCGGTACAGGGGGTCGCTGCCCTCTGTGGTCAGCAGGACGGCGTCCATGCCCAGGGCGGCCGCGCAGCGGAAAATGGCACCCACGTTGGTGGGGTTCATCACGTTTTCCAGTACGGCGATGCGCCGCGCCCTGGCGCAGACCTCCGCCACAGAGGGCAGGGGTGGGCGGCGCATGGCGCACAGCATCCCGCGGGTCAGGTGGAAGCCGGTGAGCTGCGTCAGCACCTCCAGGGAAGCCGTGTAGACGGGGAGGTCCGGGTCACAGCGACCCAGTATCTCGGCGCCTTTGCCGGTGATGTGCTGCGGCTCCATCAGGAACGACACCGGTACGCACCCGGCGTCCAGCGCACGGCCGATGACCAGCGGGCTCTCGGCGATGAACAGGGCGTTGGCCGGGTCGGCCCGGTTGACCAGCTGGTTTTCCGTGGCCCGGGCGTAGACGTCCAGCGCCGGGTCGGAAAAGTCGTGTATCTCAATGACCTGTGCCATATCACTTCCACTCCTTCAGCAGCGTTTCCAGTGCCGTCCGGTAATAGGCGGCGGCGTTGACCCGGGCGTCCTCAAGGGTCGCCCCGGTGGGGTTGATACTGCGGACGGCCCGCAGATCCAGCGGTGCCCATTGCTCCGGTGTCAGTGCCACACGCCCGGCCAGCACGGCAGCGGGGACACGCAGCTTCTGACACCGGCCTGCCACGCCGCTGATGGCCTTGCCGCCCAGGCTTTGGGCATCAAAGGAACCCTCGCCGGTGACCACCAGGTCGCAGCCCACTGCGCGGCGGTCGAAGTCCACGGTGTCCAGCACCGTCGTGATACCGGAGCGCAGGGCACCGCACAACAGCGCAGCGCAGCCCGCGCCGAAGCCGCCGGCGGCACCGCCGCCGGGGAGGGTATCCACCTCCGCACCCAGCTGTGCATGCAGCACCGCGGCGAGATGCCGAAGTCCCGCGTCCAGACGCTGCACGCAGGCATCGTTGGCCCCCTTCTGCGGAGCGAAGATGTACGCCGCGCCGGTTTCGCCGTACAGGGGGTTGTCGATGTCGCACATGACCGTCAGCACACCGGGCCGCAGGCCGGGATGCCGCCCGGACAGGTCGATAGCCTCGATGTCCGCCAGCGTGCCGCCGGTGGGCACGAAGCCGCGGCCCTGCCGGTCATAAAACCGAACGCCAAGCGCTGCAGCCGCACCGCAGCCGCCGTCGTTGGTGCAGCTGCCGCCCAGACCCAGGATCAGGCGCTTTGCGCCGTGATCCAGCGCGTGGGCCAGAAGCTGTCCCACACCGTAGGTGGTGGCCGCCTCCGGGTCGGGACGGCCCTCGGTCTGGTGCAGACCCGCTGCTGCGGCGCACTCCACCACCGCCGTCCCGTCTGGCAGCAGGCCGTAGAAGCCATCGATAGTGCCGCCAAAGGGACCGGACACGGGAAGGGCGATACGCTGTCCGCCGCAGGCATCCAGAAAGCAGTCTGTGGTGCCCTCGCCGCCATCGGCCACCGGCAGGGCGTCGATGTGCCAGCCGGGGATATGGAGACTGCGGGCGATGCGGCAGATGTCCGGGGAGGACAGCGTGCCTTTGAATGAGTCGGAGAGGACAAGACAGCGTTTCATGGAGCGCACTCCCTTCGTTTTGATAAGGGGATTATACCAGCCGGGAGAAAAAAACACAAGGGACGGCATATGCCGTCCCTCATGTTTTGTACGTTATTTGCTATACCGATTTGAGGAGAGGAGAGAACTTACTTAGCCAGCAGTCTGGCAGCGCGCTTCTTGCCGTACACGCAGCAGCCCACCACATAGGCGATGGCGCACACCACACCGATGATGTAGGCGGGCGTCCAGGGGATATTGAAGCCGATGTGGGCGTTGGCGATGTAGGTCACGCAGATGAAGGTGTAGAAGCAGCCGGGGATCATGGGAATCCAAGCCCATTTGCCCTTGCCGTTCTCGAACATCCACGCGGTGATGCACAGGAAGGCGAACAGGGACAGGGTCTGGTTGGCCCATGCGAAGTAACGCCACAGGATGTTGAAGCCGTCGGCATTGGTCTTGGCGAACACGAGGATAGCGATGACCAGCGCGAAGATGGGCACAGCCAGCTTGATGCGCTTGCCGTTGGTAGACTGGTCGATGTGCAGCGTCTCAGACAGGCTCAGGCGCAGGGCGCGCAGTGCCGTATCACCGGAGGTGATGGGCAGCACGATGACGCCCAGCAGGGCGATGATGCCGCCCACATGACCCAGCAGGTACTTGCAGACCACGCCCACGGTGCCGGTAGCCAGCCCGGCATTGGGCTCCTGCAAAGCCAGGTTGTACACGCCCATGGCGCCGGCAGCCCAAACCATGGCGATGAAGCCCTCCAGCACCATCATGTTGTAGAAGGTGTTGCGGCCCTGACGCTCGCTCTTCATGGTACGGGAGATGATAGCGGTCTGGGTGGAGTGGAAGCCGGACAGAATACCGCAGGCCACGGTCACGAAGAAGATGGGCAGGAAGTGCTTGGTGGAGAAGTAGTCCGCGTAGGTGAACGTACCCACGGTGCCGTCAGCACCGGTGAGGCTCAGCACGGGAGCAGCCCAGCTGT
>ENA-ORRE01001085-ORRE01001085.1-human-gut-metagenome-genome-assembly--contig:-NODE-1085-length-19127-cov-3.431680_pt1 | contig 19127 bp, 8 predicted proteins | sample MGYA00242171_ERZ509126 | MGnify/ENA primary metagenome ERZ509126 (study PRJEB26280, sample SAMEA2338648) | human gut metagenome | biome: human gut; feature: human-associated habitat; material: faeces... | reverse complement strand
CAGATGGTCTGCGGGGGATTCTGTGACTGATACAAGCCTCTGTTAGTATTCGGGATTTACCAGATACCAGTTGGAGGTATTCAAAAGCTTGTTGTAGAGTGTGTTGTCGACCTGCTTGGCAGTCGTCATGTCATAGGGCTTGATGTCAAGCGAACGACGGCTGATGATCCATGCGAGCCAATTGGTACCGTAGTCGGCAGTCAAGCCACCCCATACATCATTGTTCTTATGACGGGCCTGGCGCATGAGGTCATAGTAACGGAAGCCTTCAAAGGCCGTCTCCAAAGCCATCTCATCGGCGATAAGTGTCTCAACGGCATTTATCTGATAAGCGATGTCCTCGGGAATAACGGGAGGATCCTCGGGCTCGGGTTCAACGGGTTCTGCGGGCTCGACCGGTTCGGTAGGTTCTTCACCTTCTTCATCATTGTCACCTGTGTTGCCGGCATTATTGTTATCCTTGCCTTCGTTTCTTAAGCGCTCAGCATACATGCGGATTGTTTCGGCCTCGGCGGAAGAGGTACGCGCAGCCTCGAACAACATCCGATCGGCCACGGTCTCGGTATAACAATAGAGGGTGTCTTTGTCATAAGAAAGTCCACAGCCGAGTTCATGAATACCGTAATTAATGTTCCACATCGTCTCGGAAAAATCAAGATAAGTCTTATCGGCAGCGCGGCGCATCTCGTTGACATCGATATTGCTGCCGTTGGGTTCGGGAACAACATAAGAGAACACCTTACCATCTACAATAGAGTCATTGTGGAGTTTAGGAAGTTTTTCCTCGCACAAGCCATCGCGCAGTAAAGCAAAGGCGTGACGCGGGAAACCGGCACGGTTAATGGCTTCGGCATAACGCAGATAGATCTGACGGATGCGATAAACGGGAATCGCATAATTATAGCTGAAACTTCCCTCTGAAACGATATTACTTGACATCGTGCTGCTTATGCAACGCTTCTGAATGAAAGGAATATCACCGATCGTAGTACGTACCTTGGAAACCGATCCGGCAATGCGGGCATCACCCGAAGGCCAATAATTGATAAGGACAGGCTCCTGGTTGATAAATTCATAATCCCGGTAAAACTGGGCATCGGACAGGCGGCAACCTGCCGGTTCCGATAATTGGCAGTAAGATTAATCTGACCGGAGGAAACTACTTCACTGCCATCGTCACCACCGCCAAGCCCCGTATGGCTTGAAGAACTGGCATCGAATCCGTAAATCTGAGCCGTACGCGTCAGCACACTGCCGAACGTTTTATTGGCAGCAGAAAGCACCATGGTAACCACCTCTCCATTGGAAGACGGCGGTGTGGAAGTCATGCCGGTAACCCACGAACCAGCACTGGCCCAATAGCTATAATTGCCGCCATTACTGGTCATACGTGAAATGCCAGCCCTATTAATTACATTACGCCCATGCTCTCTCAACTCCTCTTCCATATAATCGTAATAATAGCTTGCGGCCTTCTCATAGTCGGCCTTAGAAGCGCCGCGGGCCAAATAGAGATCGCCCATAACGACATCGGCGGGGAAGACTGTCAGAGAGTGGGCATAGTCGCCGGCACCGTTCTTAAGAGTTCCGTAATTAGGACGACCGCCTTGAGGATTCTTCTCGTACAAGTAAGCCTGTTCCAAACCATTCTTTAAAAGAAGATCCAAAAGATTATCGAGAGTGGCAAAACCTTCTTCAGGATTGACTTCCCAACCGGTATTGGCGTTATCGACCGGCTTGGTGATGAAAGGCACACGGCCATAATTCTGAACAAGCTGCAAATAGGTCCATGCGCGTATCATCTGCACCTGAGCAAACTCGCGGCGCATATAGTACACATTGTTCTTCATTGCCGTCGTGTCGGCCTTGGCCAAATAGAAATTACACTGGTTGATGACCTTGTAGTAGGCAGAACGGTTGAGCAGTCCATTGTCATTGTCGGCCACCCGGTCGAAGTTGGCAAGGCTGGCAACGGTATCGCTCACATAGGAGGTGGTATCGGTCAAATCGCCGCGCAACTCACCGAGAATAAGATTATTCTCTACAACATCCTGCAAATTGCTCAATATGCCGAAATAGAAGTTAACGGTATCCTTACCGCTGAAATCCTTGGCATAAAGATCCATGTCGGGGGTCAGCATATCCTCACAGGATGTCGTGGTGACACTCAATCCTAAAAGAGCTGCAAACAGACCTATAATCGATTTATTTTTCATTGCATTTATACTTTTTGTGCGACGGGGCAACCGGCCGGTGATCAGCCGGAGCAGAAACCGGACACGGCTACCGCCGTCACGCGTTTTAATTACAAATTGATGGTAACACCGAAATTGAAATTGCGACCTTGCGAGAGGTAGCCTGCATCAATGCCTTGATAGAGGACACCATTGCCACACGAAACTTCGGGATCGTCGCCCAGATATTTCGTCACAGTGAACACATTATTGGCCTCACCCCACACGGATACGCCCTGCAACCAGCTAAGAGAAAGGGGCACCTTGTAGGTAAGACGAACTTTCTTCAGTTTGAGGTAAGAGCCGTCCTCGATCCAGCGGTCGGAGAAGCGCTCGTTGTTCACCCACTGGTCGTTGTCCGAAGCCATGGTGCGGGGAACATCGGTTATCTGACCATTATACTTCCAGCGGTTGACAACAGCCGTAGTCTGGTTGTAAATGTTGTTGGCACCTTCGAGCATGGAACGCTGATAGTTGAAGATGTCATTGCCCAAAGAGTACTTGAAGTCAAGCGAGAGGGTCAGGCTCTTCCAGGTAAGGCTGGTATAGATGTTACCGTAGATGTCGGGATTGGGATCACCGATCTCTACCATATCGGCCTCGCTAATCCATCCGTCACCGTTCTGGTCGACAAAATGAACATCACCGCCCTTGAAATTACGATAAGGCGACTGACTCAAGCCTGTAGGATAACGCAGGTAACCGAACTTGCCGGCCTTAGAGGCATCTTCATCGCTGGCAAACACACCATTCGTCTTATAGCCATAGAAGACTCCTACGGGGCGACCTACTGCCGTCAGAACGTTGTCAGTACCATAGATAGAGGAGGTGTAACCGTGCATGAGCTGCTCGGAAGCCATTACCTTCTTGCCATTCTCGTCAAATGTATAGCTCTTGATGTAATTGAGATTGGACTCAGGCAACTTGGTGATTTCGTTCTGATAGTGACCGACCGTGAAACCTGCCTGCCACTTCCAATTACGGTGATTGAGCAACACTGCATGAGCGTTGAATTCCACACCGCGGTTTTCAAGTTCGCCATCGTTGGCCCACATATAAGAGAGACCGGTAATGTCGCTGACAGCCTTACGGGTGAGCAGATCGGTAGTTCTAGACCAATAGTAATTGACACCGAAAGCAAGACGGTTGTCAAGCATGCTGGTCTCAAGTCCTACATTGACACGATGGTTGGTTTCCCACTGAATCGTAGGATTCTGAATATTGGCCAGCTTCAGACCTGTAGCCTTCTCCATGAACTGTACATTGGCAAAATAGGTGCGGGCTGCATAGTAATCGACATTGTCGTTACCACTTTCTTCATAACCGGCCGTCAACTTCAAGTAGTTGATGGAAGGCACATTGAACCACTTTTCGGAAGAAATGAGCCAAGCGGCCTGTATGGTCGGGAACAGACCCCACTTTACACCGCCCAACTTGATGCCGCTCTCTGCCTGCTTACCGAAACGGGAAGAAGACTCCATGGCTGCTCCTGCAGAGAGGAAGTACTTATTCTTGTAATTGTAATCGGCATTCAGATAGTAAGAAAGACTTATCCAGTTGTCGCTCGTACCGCCATAATCTTTATACTGGAGCGAATAGCTCATGTTAGGCATCTTGTCGTTGTCATTGTTATAACCACGGATATGGCTGTCGCTATAAGCAAATGAAGACAGGCGCAGACCACCGAAAAGATTGATGGTATGGGCACCGTAGTTGCGCTTCCAGTCTACACGGAAATCATTGTAGATGGAGGTCTCCTTACTGAACTGCGAACGCATGACACTCTTGACAGCGCCCACACCTTCAACCTGCTTGGACGGAGTTCCGTCATTTGGCAGATAGTACTTCTCGTTCATGCGATTGAGAATATAGCTGAAACGGTCGCTGATGGTCAAGTATTTGTTGACGACATAACGGGGGGCGACATTGATCGCAAACTGGGTCTGCTCCATAAAGTTCTTGTTGTCACCCTGACCGTTCTGAAGAATCCAATAGGGATTTACCAAACCGGCATAGCCAAAAGATTGTGCGAAGCGATACGGATTGTTGGAGTCCGTATAGTTTTTGCCGGAATACACTTTATCGGTGGATTCTACGGACAAGCCGTTATCACCATAAAGGATATAATGGGCATAGGGGCTGATAAACGGTGCCTGTATGCGACCAAGCACATTAGGCGAAGCTATATTCGTCTGAGTATAATCTTCAGCCCAGCCGTTATCGCGAAGATTGTAAGCATTACGGGCATAGGAGATGTCAAGACCGGTAGTGAGTCCCTTGAACATATTGATATCCGTATTGAAGCGGATGTTCAGACGGTTGAAATCGGTGCGTTTCGCCGTAGCATCAGACTGCGAATAACCTAACGAAAGGTTATACATAGCCACATCGTCACCACCTTCTACGCTTACCTTATAGTTCTGCGTGAAAGCCGTCTTATAAAGACCATCTTGCCAATCGGTATTGTTATGATAGATGGGATAAAGCAGGTAATTGGGATCTTCATTCATAAACGGCGGAACCGCAGTATTATTCTTGAAATACTCCTGAGCAGCCACGGTCGTACCAAGGAACTCGGTCACATAGTTGCGATACTGATTGGCATCCATCATGTGCGCTTTGTCGGGGGCCAGTTCAAAGCCACCATAAGCACGGATATTGATGCGCGTAACCATACTCTTACCGCGCTTAGTGTTAATGAGGATGACACCGTTACCGCCCTTGGCACCATAAAGTGCAGTTCCGTTCTTGAGCACCTGAACATTCTCAATATCTTCAGGATCGATGATATTGAAGATATTATTGACAATTCCCTCATGCAAGGTGTTGCGATCATACTGCATATCCCATACCACGCCGTCCACGACAACCAAAGGCTGGGCATTGGCGTTCAGAGAGTTCAAGCCGTTGATGAACATGGCCGCACCCTGGGCAGGAACTCCACCGCGATTGATAGTACGCACCGTAGCGTTCAACTTATTCTCTATGTCGTTTTCGATGGTCAACGCACTGGTCGTGTTGACCTTCATATCAGGCTGGTAATGCAGTGATGTTCCGCTCTTATAAAGGCTGTTGAGAACAGCAGAATACAAACGGGCATTTTGATCGGACATTCCCTTCAGAGCGATCTGAACGGGATTGTAATCCTCCAATACTACATAAAGAGAAGTCACAAAATCGGGTACCTTAATGGTATAAGCGCCATTATCATCGGTAAGAGCGGTGTAAAGTCGATTATCCAATGCCTGTACCGTAGCACCGGCCAAAGGTTTGCCGGAAGCTGCATCATAAACAAAACCGGTAACCTCCTTCAAGTCGTACTTGGCAGCCGGCTGGCCTTTATGGGCAGTTGCGGCCGTAGCGACAGGCGCGGCTGCTTCGTCGCTGTCTGTGGTCTGCGCAGAAAGAACGCAAGAACCGGACAGCATGAATAAACAGACACCCGTACGCAAAGCGCCCTGCATTATATTGATATTTTTCTTATTCATCGTATTCTTTCAATTTAGAAGTTAACAAGAAACTTATTCACGAACAGGTTCCAATACAATAGTGCCAAAACCTACGCCCTGAGCTTTTCCTCTTTGCTGATTGCTGATAGACAAATGCAATATGGGGAAGGAAGTAATCGTCGAGCCTAAACCGGCATAGCAATAAGGGAACTTTACACTATCCCACAGAACCTGCTTACGAATAGCGGATTGTTCCAACGAAATTCGGGACTGAGGGATATTGCTGTAACGCACTTCGTCATCACCTAAGATCTCGGCAACAAAGGTCGGAGATTCAATGATTTCATTTTCTTCCTCATCCAATTGAATCAAATCAAAATTAGCACGATTGGGAACTGTGATGATGGAAACCTTGTACTCGCCGCTAAGGACATAAGGCAAACGTACATACAAGTCGAAGCGCTCACGACCGGCAAAGGGGAAATAAGTGTACTGACCATTCTCCAATTCCAATTCCTCTTCTACTTCAGGATTCTGGTTTTCAATGGTCAAATACGTAGTATTGCCCTTCGGTACCGTAGAACCGCTCGTACGTACAATATAAGAGGGGAACAAATAATACTCATCGCGTTCAATGAAGCTATAAGCCGGATCATAGTTATAATTGTCAACAACAAAAATATAACCGTTGGAAGCCTTTATAGGCTTAACTCCATCAAAAATAGGATTAATACCACCCTTATTCTTATTGTAAACTACACCTCCACTCACAGTACGCAAAGAATCGGCATGCAACACATAATCGATTAGCGCTATGGAGTCCTGCTTATTGACATTGGCGAAGTAAGAAGGAGAAACCAACATAGTACCGAGAAGTTGTCTGTTCACATTCAAGTTCGTCAAAGAGTCATTAGGATTCACATTATCGCTCTTATAGAGGAAGCCACCATTAGGAGCTTTTGACTCGGACCATTCATAGTTATAACTCTCCGCATAATTAAAAAGCGGAGACAAGGTTTCCTTAGCCTGTGCAAGTGCCTTATTAGTAGGAATTACAGCTATATACAAACTGTCCTCATTACTGATATTCCAAGCACCGGAGCTCTGAATCAGTTCATTCTCATAGACATAAATCGAATCCACATACTCCAACTTTCCCATAGAATTCATGGCACCGGGAACACTGGCAGACTCTGAGAATGTGTACTTGCCATAAGAAGTAACAATCGAATCCAATACAGACAACTCGGAATTGACACCCATATAATCAAGAATATTATATGCGAAAGGCGACATACCGTCCAAGGTATATAACATACCATTGGTGGAGACATAAAAATCTTTATCCACCGGTACATTATTGAACTTCTTGCCTGCGGCGTCATAGTTGCATAACTTGGAATTCATCAGACGCACCTGCTGCAAGCCGGAACCGGTTGCTGTATTGAAACGGGCAATATGATTACGAACAAACTCATTACCGACCTCGTAATAAAGCTTACGCGAAGTCATGGTATCCGTAGAAGCAAGCTCGGCTGCACGGTCAAGTATATCCAAATATTGCTTGGCATTATAAGTACCGTTCTTCGGAGCCCACATACTCATTTCCTGAGAAGCGTCGAGCAACTCGGCATATGTCTGTTTCTTACCCTTGTCCGTTTCACTGCGCATAACTGGAGTCTTGCGCAAAATCATGGCCAACGAGTCCAAATCGTTCCTGCTCTCAATGTTCTTCCAAATGGTATTCGTTCCGGAAAGTGAACCTGACTGAATATCAAAATGGTCGTCGGTGCAGGCGGTGAATCCCAGGAGCATTGCCGCTCCTAAGATTCCACCTTTTACCACATTACTATATATTGCTTTCATTTTCAAAATATTTTTAATTCTTACCAAATATCTTCCTCAGTAGTACCATTATAAACAGAAGTTGGAACATACTCAAAGTAATCCAAGAACTGCTGAGGATTGGAGGTATTCAAAGCCGTCTTGAAACGAATATAATAAGTCTCATCGGCCTTCATCTCATCCGTAGTCACAATCAGACGAAGAGCTGCACTACCACCACCGATCTGACGCACAGGAGTCTCCGTACCGGTCGCGTAGAAATAATTCGGGCCCTTCATATATCCTTGGTTACGCATCTTCTTATCATTCTCGGCATTGATCTCGTCAGCTCCGTCGACATCAGCCTCCCAAGGAATGGTGATATCACCGGCCTGTATACGCATATCCACCGGCAGGCCTGTAGGCTTCAGCGCATTGGGATTTGTACCGAAATACAACTGAGCCATAGCACGACCGCTCTGGTTTGCGCAACCAAGACGGATCTCATACGTACCATCCTTCGGGAAAGGCGGGAGACGGAATGTGAAGTCGAACAATCCGAAAGCATTCATCTCGTCACCCTGATAGTTACGCCAGTAATAGCCACCATTGGACTGATTGACTCCGGGATTCAAATAAAGAATAATGGTAGACTCTGATTGGTCAACAATATTGTTGATATAGCCTCTCGGGAAATAGGTGTACTTGCCACCACGTACCCCATAAGAGAGCAATTCAGGGAACATTGTTGACAGATCTATACGTATACGTTCGCTGGCAAGCTGAGTACGCGTAGCATCATCATAAAGCAACACTCTATCGACGGGGAAGTAGAAACCATTCAGAGCATTGTTGTCAATTTCACCATTATCAGGCGAGATAAGAGCCCCCCGAACCTCATAACCCAACTCTTTATAATCGCCTTTACGGCCATTATCATAGATGGACTTGCGGTTTATGTACATCTTATGATCCTTATCCTGCTCAAAACCGTTATCGCCAACCTGGGTGACTTTCAACAGACCACGATATTTTCCACGAGTAGTGAAATAATCCCAAACGTTAGTCGGGCACTCGATAATCTGAGGACGGGCACGATCCTTGTATTTATAACCAAATTCATTGTAGTGATGAACAAGGTTCAAATAGGAAAGACGGCCTTCAATAAGGTGATAAGCCACAAAGCGGTTGATCGCATTATCGGGGCTTTTCAAATCATCTGCGTCAACAGAACCGAAAGCAGCCTCACACTTCTGCTTGATGACGGCCATTACTTCATCCCAATTGGTAACAGCACCTTCAGCATTGCGCGTCAGATTAATGCCCCACTCGGAAGCAAAGACCTCATCCTTCTCTACAAAAGCTGTATATCCGCGATAGCGGTGAGCCGGTATCTGACAAACCTCACTCTTACTCAAAGTTCCAGGAGTAGGAATCCAGTCCTCATCGCGCTCACCGGCTTCATATTCAGCATCAATATAATCTTCTGCAGACAAAGAATCTGCCCAAGATGTCAGTTCCAGCAAATGTGCAAAAACATCCAAATTACCAGCAGCGGCTATCATCTCATAAAGATTATCGGAAGAAGGTGCGATAACAGAACCGACTTCATGGATCATACCGTTGGAAACCTCAATATTGGGCCTCACAACCTTTGCATTACCATTGATGATATAACCACCATTGGCATCAATAGTGTCCTGCATACACTGAATGATACGATCATTCAAATTGCTTACATCAAACGCACCGGAAGCAGGGAAATCTGCCTCTTCATAAGCGCTTAAATCACCGTTATCGATGATGCAACTCTTGGCGATCAATTCAGCCTGCTCATCATTCAGTTCGTCGACCGAATTGGCGCCTAAGGCTTTTACATAAGCATCAAGGGCCTCGTTATTAGGCGCGAAGACAGTATAGTTTCCACGTGCACCAAGCACACTGGACAATTTGGAGGCATCGCTACCATTGCCCAACTGTACACGGTCAAACAATGTCTTAATACCAGAGAAACGGTCAGGATTGTCTACCAGATAGTCTATAACTGTCTGTTCAGTCTTGATAGCGAAATTACTTTCGTCAATGGTCTCCGTGCAACTATTGAAACCGAAGACAACAGATAGTGACAGCAGGCATCCGAAAATTCCTGAGAACAAATTTCTCTTGAATAATATAGTTTTCATAATAGCGACCTTATTATTTATCCTTTTCTGAAGTGTATCTATCCCATACAGGATTCTGCACTAAGTAACCGCCTTTGCCAACTCCATTGATCTTCATTTCCTCACTATAGATGGGGACATACATGGCATAGAGTAATCTGAGACGATTGCGCACGGAGGTTGAGAGCGAAATGTAATCAGACAACGTACCTTTTGAATTGTTGCTGGCCTCTACCTGTCGAACGATATCGAACCAACGTTTGCCTTCACCCACAAATTCGCGCTGACGCTCCTGATAAAGCAAAGAGAGCAGATCCGCACCAGTCTTAGCTGCGACCGCATTATCGCCAGTCTTGGCCAAAGCATAGTCGTCATCCAAGCGATCACATATATACTCCTCATCATTTCCTTCACCGGTCTTGAACAATTTGGGATTATTGCGCTCGAAGATGGTATTAACCAATAAGAAACCTTCATTGACAAGTTTTCCATCGGCATTATCGGTAGCAGCCCCTTTCGTAGGATACAAGCGGGCAATAGCTTCTGCCTTAATCAACATTATATCCGTCAGACGGTAAATAGGCCAAGGCATATCCTGAGTAGTAGTCCAACTGGCATCACAACCTAAAGAAACATCTTTCATGTCCTCAATTATAATAGATCTTGCCAATCCCTTATGAAATTGAGCAGGATCGTTGGATGTAGAACTATACTTGAAAGTTTCGGCCACGCGGAGATCGGCCTTACCGAAACCCGTCTGGGGATTTACATCTGTTGCAGAAGCTCCGACCAAAGCTGATGCACCGGTCATATTACCGGTCCGCAATAATCCGCCCTCTACATAGCTATAATAGGTTCCATACGCTCCGTTCTTAATGCTGTTACCATCATAGTTAAGTTGGAATACGCATTCATCACTATAACGAGTAGCCCAAAGCTGACTATAAATGTAATCAATCGCATTTTCATCAGCTGAGAAATTGAAACGGGTCAAGTAAGGATAACGCTTGTCCTTATTATCTGCTTTAGTACTAAAGGGATACTTATCGATATACTCCAAATAATCATCATTAAACTCCTTGAGAACGAGATCGGAATATTCGATAGCCTTACGCAAACAATCGTTGCTAAGATTGGTGCAGGCACTTGAAGACAAAGTATCGCCCTCCTCACCAAGAACGACATCGTTCTTAGCCTCGGAATTCATGAGCATACAGGCACGCCAAAGATTCATATCGGCCAACAAGGCATACATGGAACGACGGGTGATACGTCCCAAATTATCCTGAATGTTACCATAATCAATAGCAGGGACTATATTTTGAGCTTTCAAATCCTCAATATCCTTAATAAGATAGCCCAGCAAATTAACACCGGAGGTTGCCGGTATATGACTGCGCATTGCCTGTTCGTCAGTGGTAATGCTTTCCGTCACATAAGGGACATCGCGATAAGCTTTTACCAAATAAAAATAGTACAATGCACGAAGAGATACTATTTCTGCTTTGATAGTATTCCAGTCATTACGCCGGAAACTGGGATCGACTTCATTACCCGGCTCGGTCATTTTTTCGCCCTTATCCAATATCTGATTGCAAAAATTAATACCGGTATAGAATGCAGACCAATCAAACATACCATCCGTAGGCATCAAGACAGCCTGCTGCAGGTTCAATATATTGGTCTGATCCATTTTATTGAGCGTAAAATTATCGGCACGTAACTCGCCCCAATAGATGACGCGACTGATAACATCAGCAGTTGCAAACTGGCGATAAGCCGCCGCGCGGACATTATCAAGGTCATTCTTGTCCTTCCAGAAATCCTGCTCAGTGATTTTATCGGTCGGCAATACCGTCAGATAATCATCGCAGGATGTCAGTCCGAGGCTCGTAATGAGCCCCGCTGTGACGAACATCTTATTGATATATTTCATTACTCTCATTGTTGCATATTTTTTAGAATCCAACATTCAAACTAACCGTAAACGAACGTGAACGCGGTGTCTGAGAATTATCTATACAGGGGCTGAAACCAGAAGCAGTATGATCAGGGTCAACACCTTTATACTTAGACCAGAATATAAGGTTATTGCCGGAAGCAGCCAAACGCAGAGAACTCAATCCGTATCTCTTCAGTTTCTCGGCCTTAAAGTTATAACCCAGCTGGAAGTACTGGAAGCGGAGATAATCACCAGGCTCCACATAGCGATCACTAACCAAAGCATTGAAAGTATTACCGTTAGCAACCTTGGTGCTCATAGCACGAGGAATCTCCGTGATTTGACCGTTGGTTCTCCAGCGATGATTAACCGCGGCGCTCTGATTCTTGTTAGTTCTCATATCCTCGGCATACATACGGGCCAAATTGATGATCTTATTACCAATACGGAAGTTAAAGTTGGTCTTCAATGTCCACTGTCCATAGTTAAAGTCGATACCAAAGCCACCATTAACCTTAGGATTGGAGCCACCAAGATAAACAATATCCAGTTCGTCAATCTGTCCATCGTGGTTGATATCTTCATAAATAACATCACCACCTTCGAACTTATAATTGACACCACCAAAATTGTAAATCATCTGAAGAGGCTTACCATTCTTGTCGTAAACGACATTACCCTGAGCATCGAAAACAATAGGAGCGGTTTTACCTGTTGCTTTCGCCGTATTGTAGATATTACCATTAGCATCAGGCTCTGTCAGGTAATATTCATTATCGCTCTCGCGCAAGAAGTAACCGTTATGCTTGTAATCATAAGCATAAACGCCCTTGTAGCGGAAGCCGTAAATGCCACCCAAAGCATGACCTATCTGCACACGACGCATAATAGCTTCATTACCCTTAGCATAGTCGAAGTCTACATTATTACTTGCCAAGACGGAAGCATCCATCGAGGTAATCGTATTGATATTCTGGGAGATGTTGAATCGCAGAACCGTAGAGAACTTACCGACCTTGAAAAGACGTCCGGTAGTCACATAAAGTTCCCAACCTTCATTCTCCATAGAACCGACATTAGCTGAAGAAAGCGTGGAGAAGCCGGTAGTAGAAGGAATACGCACATTGTAGTTCAACAAATCAGTCGTCTTCTTCTTATATACATTCAAGTCGAACTGCAAAATATCATCAAACAGATTCAAGTTGAAGCCCATATTCCAAGACTTTGTCTTTTCCCACTTAATTTGCGTCAGACGAAGGTTTGTAGGACGAATAGCCGACACACCATTGTAAGAGTCAAAAGCGGAGTACGTGTTGTAGATAACACCTTCGGGGAAACTGCAGTTACCCGTAACACCCCAACCTGGCCGGAAAGCAAGCATGCTTATGACTTTACGCAAAGGCTTGAAGAATTTTTCGTCGCTGATATTCCAACGGCCGGAAACACCCGGGAAGAAGCCCCATTTGTTGCCAGATCCGAATTTCGTGCTACCGTCGGCACGAATCGTAAAGTCGAACGAATATTTAGATCCGAAAGAGTAGTGGAAAGAACCAATACCGCTCAGAGTGTGTCCCTTGCCAGTAGAAGTACTGGAAGCCGTCAAATAACCCGGTACGGTAGGATCTGTAATACCGCCACCGATACCTGTAGAAGCCAAATTCTGAGAAGTGGAATTGCTGGAACCCACTTCCACACGTGCCAAAATCTGCAAAGAATGATCTGTATTCAAAAAATACGGCTTAAATACCAGCTGATGACGTGTATTGAAATACAAGCTCTTAAACTCGGCATTAGAAGTTGCATTTACACCATCGGCCCAAGTTCCAGCCACCAGGTCAGCGGGCTTATAGGAATTTTTGGATTCAGTATATGCGTTCATATAAACCTCACCGGTATAGTCCAAATGAGTCTCATCATCTTCCTTACCCAAAAGTTTGTATTCCAACTGGAACTGAGGTGTAATAGTATAGGTAGACCATTTACGCCATGAACGGTGAGCGATGGCTACAGGGTTACCATTACCTACCATATCACTCAGATAGTAAGAAGAAAGATTACTGGTATTACTTACCATACCTGCCGCGGTAGCAGCCCGAGGCATCTGATAGAACTCTCCGGTATCGTAATATGCCTGCCGCGCACGGTCGTACTCCCAACGCGTAACACTCATATTAGGCATAGCCTGATAGGCATAGTTCATCAAATTGTCATCGAAATTTTTATGCTGACTCGTATAAGTAAGACCAAAATCGGAAGTAAACTTAATACGATCGGATACATAATAATCCAAAGCCAAGCGAGTCGTAAAACGGTCGAGCGTCTGCTTAATTACAGTACCGGTCTCATGGTCATAGCTACCGGAAACGCGGAAAGTAGCCTTTTCACCACCACCGGAAATTGCCAAGCCATAATTATGAGTCTGACCGAACTGAGTTACCTCGTCTATCCAGTCCGTGTTCTTATTGTAATTGTAACGATAAGCGGTATAGGTCGGCAGGTCCTGCAATTCGACGATAGCATCAGCTGGATTGCCGGCTTCGGGATTAGGATTATGATATGCCTGCTGCAACATCATCTTGTATTGATCACCATTAAGCATCTTCATGCCATCAGGCTGCCATGAGCCAGAGAAACGGTAGCTGAAATTCACACGGGTTTTACCACGAGCGCCACGACGGGTACGAATCTCAATGACACCATTGGAACCGCGAGAACCCCAAATAGCCGTAGCGGCAGCATCCTTAAGGACCTCAATGGACTGAATATCATCAGGACTAACCTGAAGCAAAGTAGCAAACTTCTCTTCATTCATGTCATTGGCATCAAAATCCTCGGTATTGTAATCTTCAAGGATCTGACCGTTAACTACAATCAGAGGTTCCTGATTACCATTAATGGAAGTCACGCCACGAAGACGCATACTGGTACCTGCACCAAGGTTACCCGAATTGGCCACAATGTCAAGACCTGCAATCTGTCCCTGAAGAGCCTCACCGGCCGTTTCGAAAGAAAGACCTTCCATCTGGTCCATATTCAAAGTCTGCTTGGCAACAGAGATTTCACGTTCTGGTATAACCAATCCGTTTGATTTTGTCTTACGGGTCACCACGACTTCCGCACCGGAAATGGTATTCTTATCGTGCAACTGCACACGGAAATTAGTGCGGGTACCGATGGGCGAAATGCGCTCAGTCTTATAACCGATATACGAAATCTGAAGCGTATTGTTCGGATTCTTGATGGCCAGGGAGAAGTTACCATTAGCATCCGTCTGAGTAGCAGAAATCGCACGATTCGATTTATCGATTTCCGCCACATTCGCCATCACCACGGGACCATTATCTGAAGAACTCCAGACATGACCCGTAATACGCTTCTGCGCAAACGCCGCAGCGCAACAGAAGCACAAGGCTAATGTCAATAAATATTTTATGCTATTCATGATATTATTATTTATTTTCTGATTCTATACTTGGTCACGAACTTCTTGGCTGACGCAGGTGTAGCCCATTCGGCATCATAGCGTCCCCCATTGAGATTAAAGAAATTCAGGACTTTGTCTACCTGATGGATAGCTACATACGAAGAGCCATCAATACCAGTTGCCGTAGCAGTAACATTGGAATCGAAGTCAGCATCGCGGGCCATCATATTATAAGGCTCTACAACGTTGACAACTTGATTGTCATTGTCGGTCAGGGTCATGGCGCCAGGACTTTGCTTCATTCTGATAGACAAATAAACGTTACCGATATTGTCTATACATGAAGTCTGATATTTTCCTTCATTATTGACATTGTCAACAAAGAACATCTGATCCTGGAAGTGGTACTTGACAAAGTTCACAAGCATTGTGATCATAGCCTGCGCCTTCTGCTTGTTTTCCTCGGACAAATTACCATCGGCATCCAAATTGGAATATACGAACTCCTCAATATCATCGATATTCATCAGGCCTTTAGAATAGGCATCCTGAATAGCTGCATTGGTCGGAGCATAAATGGTATAGCGATAGTTGCTGAAGAAACGAACCAACTTCTCATTCTGAGCGGGATGAACACCAGCATTCGTAAAGATACGATATTTCTTCAGTTCAGCCGTTTTTTTGTTCGCTTCCATCTTTTCATCGATGAAACCGACTTTAGTCAATACTTCCTCAGTGAAATCGGTATTGTTACAAAGGCTGAAGAACTCTGAGTAATGGTCGGCATCACCAGACAATATATTATACACGGACTTTGTCGTAGCCTGCATAGGACGATCAAGGAAATAAGTATAGCCGTTACCGTAACCGTTCAATGCGGCTGTCATATTGTGAGTATCGACAACCTTACATTCAGGAATCGAAGGATATTTGTCAGCATCCTGACGAACCTGAAGCTGGAAACCGCCATCGACAACCATACTTTCCGTTCCACTGGCACGCTTTCTCAGATAAACAGGAGCACCGCTGCGGGAAATGTAATAAGTACGATCACCAAGCAAGCCTTCAAGATCCGAGGGATCGTTTTCATCGTGCACGATAATATGCTGGTCAATCATATCCACCAGCAGCTGACGCTTAATCTTACCGGTACCGCTCGTCAAGCTTTCATTTGGAGCAGAAACATAGCTGCCGCTTGTTCCAAGAGGTTTGTCATCGGGAGCCGGATCCTTAGTATAGTCGAACCTATAAGCCACCGCACGAATAGGTAATCTTGCATTCGCCGTATTCTCATAAGTTAATCTCCAATAGCGATGATTTCTCGTCACGTTTCTCGCAAACGACATCGGATCAATCAATCCATAAAGGCCTAATCCTTCATCTGTAGGAACAAAGAAGGTAAAGTGAGCCTGCATGGCTTTCAGATAAGTCGAGAAATATTTCTTCAAAGGAGCATTGCCGGGATTCTGCTGAACGAAGTTGTCATCGGCACGAATAACAGCATTCGTAATCTGCGTATTTGTGCTATACAAAGCAGGGGCTATCACGGAAGCGTAATCTGCCGGCGAAATAACTTTATTCATGACATAAACAACGCCATTATTTGCCAGCAAGCATTTCTCGAAGTTATTGGTCTTATAGGCCGCAAGATCCTTATAATTATTATCAGACATGGGGAACATTGCGTCCTGAGCATCGTTCTTGATGGTGTAATATTTACTCGGAACGGTCTCAATAAAGGATTCTTTCATCAAGTTATTGATCAATGCGCGTACTATATTAAGCGGAATCTGATATAAATTGAGTGAAAGATTTTCTTTCGTCACAGGTTTCTCGGTAGCGAAACGATCCAACATCGCACGACCGGCTCCCGTCAGGAAATATGCCTCCATTGCGGCATCGCTCGGAACAAACATGGCGGCCATATCCTGCTCTGCCGGCATGGCATTGTTACTCGTATACTCATTCCATCCCGGATCAAAATTAAGAACGGGGAAGTCACCCAACGACTTATTGTCGGGAGTCACCGTTATCGAGCCGACAGCAGAACGTGAAGAGATATAGCGTTTTGCAAAAACGGAATCATTGCCAATATCATGCAATGCCCTATACTGATCCGTCAGGCTGGCGCTATAATAAGGAGCGCTGAAACGATCCAACATTTGGCTGAACAGGTTGGTAGAGCCATTGGTACGAATAATCTCGGCCATATTGGGCGGCGTAATGACAACCTTGTCCAAAACATTGAAATAACCGTTCAAGCAAGTCACATCCTGCTCTATTATCTGGGCATCATATACATAAGTGCGTTTACCGCCTTCAGCTCCGTCTTTCCATTCATCCTTACCTTTCAGACCAAGAATAAAGCTGACATCTTCGTGCGTAATATCGCGCTCCTTCATCTGATCCTCGATAAAGTGGAGCATCATAGGATTGGTTGCGTCCAATGCCATATATAGACCACCCTCGGGTTTACGATAAGCATCCCAGAAACGTGTGTCACCCGTTGTGCTACCGTTTTCCTCAACCGGAATATTCTTGTTGTCGGGCAATTCGTCGGCTCTCCAGAACTTTACCGTGTCGACAGCCGAAGCAGCAGCTCCGCGACGCATGGTCAATCTGCCGCCGCCTTGAGAATAAGGCAGCATCTCCAACACATCCGCGTTATTGAGCATCGTGTTGTAAAGCAAAAGCTTTTTCTGTGCAGAAGTCAACTGCTCGTAACTACGAACCGGCTGACCTTTAATGTCCGTCCAAGTCGTAGTTGCGAAAAACTTGTCGAAAGCGCTATCAGGCGCTACGAACAAGGTTTTACTACCCGTACGGGACAAAACGTCAGCATACTCCAGGTCGTCGATCAGTCGAACAACCGTGGTAAAATTCCGCGCTTTCAATTCGTCATAAATACTCCCGCCCAAAAAACTCGGCATCGTCTCGTCGAGGTCGTAATCATCTGAGCAGGAATACGTAATGCCGCAAGTCGAAAGCAAACACACTGCACTAAGCAATGATGTTTTCATTTTGCTAAAACGGTTTTTCATACGCATTTAAATCTGATTTAATATATATTTTTTAATTGTTTTCACGGTATAGTACACCTATCGTAGCCACAAAATTAATAGATTTTTATTGTTTCACTCGTATATCATCCGAGTATTTCTTTTTGATTTAATATTTTTTAAGATTACATTCTTTCGAGATGTTAAAAGGTAGAGACACCCCATTTTATACTTTTTTGAGAATGCATGCGTGTATTGAAACTATCAAGGCGCTCCTACACAACAAAATGCAAGAAAAAAGCACGAATACCAACATTTCTGCCACCATTATTGCGGTCATTCAGGACACAGCTACGCACTCAGCCTCTACCAGCCATTCGGGGCGGCACACGCGCGCCTCGACAATAAGACGCGGCGTACCGGGGAAGCGCCGCTCCATATAGTCATTCACCCAAACATAATCCGAAATGTCGCGCAGATAAACGACGAAATAAGCTACATCGGCCAGACTCGCCCCGTCGTCCTCCAGCAATTTGGAGATATTGAGGAACATGCGCTCCGTCTGGGCCGCCACATCACCACGATACAGACAGTTGCCATGATTATCGATACTTGCCGTACCCGAGATGAAACGAAGGCGCGAAGACAGCAGAGTCAATGCTGTGCCGCGCTCGAAGGCGACACCATATTCCGCGGTAGGATTAAGATAGTCCAGCGCCTGAAGATACTTCACTTCCATGGAATCAGTTCCACAGACCGAGAAGAAGTCCGAGGCCACCAACGCCTGACGGTTGTCGGACGCGCCGCCGATGCCCGTCGAAGCGATGAAATGCGTATCGGCAGTGAGTCCGCAGCCATCGAATACTTTGTTGCGGGCCGCCACTACACCGGCATAATTGCGGTCCACATCCCTCACGTAGAGCCAGGTTCTATGACAATGCTCGGACAGATTCATATTTTCCTCGGCCAGCCAGTCGATATGACGGCAAAAAGCCAGTTCCGTCTGCTCATACGCTCCGAGTCCGCGCGCCTCTTCCTCCTTCAGGCGCACCGACTGGAAGAGAAGGTTCACCGCTCCTATCCGCACCTTCAT
>ENA-ORRE01001079-ORRE01001079.1-human-gut-metagenome-genome-assembly--contig:-NODE-1079-length-19180-cov-6.446118_pt1 | contig 19180 bp, 18 predicted proteins | sample MGYA00242171_ERZ509126 | MGnify/ENA primary metagenome ERZ509126 (study PRJEB26280, sample SAMEA2338648) | human gut metagenome | biome: human gut; feature: human-associated habitat; material: faeces... | reverse complement strand
TGGCCTCCATCACCGGCCTTGTGGCCAAGGAGAACATCGTGGGCACCCTGGGCATCCTGTATGGCGGCGGCGACGGCACCGTGTATCAGAACATCGGCGCGGCCTTCACCGGCATCAGCGGCTTCAGCTTCCTGGTGTTCAACCTGCTGTGCGCTCCCTGCTTCGCCGCCATCGGCGCCATCAAGCGGGAGATGAACAACCGCAAGTGGACCTGGTTCGCCATCGGCTATCAGTGCGGCTTTGCCTATCTCGTCGGCCTGATGATCAACCAGTTCGGCAATGTGTTTACCGGCAACCTGAACGTCATCGGCCTCATCGCCGCCCTGGCGGCTCTGGCCCTGATGGTCTACATGCTGGTGCGCCCCTATAAGGAGGCCACCAGGCTCAACGCCAAGGTCTGAGCAGCGCAAGCTGCCAATTCTGAAAAGGAGTGATCACCCATGCTGCATTGGATCAGCGCAAACCTCTCCACCATTCTCATCAGCATCGCCCTGTTAGCCATTGTAGTCCTTATCATCCGCGGCCTGGTCCGGCAGAAAAAGCAGGGAAAGTCCTCCTGCGGCGCGGGCTGCGCCCACTGCGCCATGCATGGCCAGTGCCATCACAGCCAGCCGTGATTCTTACCCGGGGGGAGACGTGGGCAGCTCCGCGTCTTCCCCCACCCCTTCACCCAGGAGGTTAGATATGTCTAATTGCACGCCGGGCATGACGCCGGCCGCCATCAAATATCTGCTGGTTCTGGACGACCTGTGCCGGGAGGGCAAGGGCGTCCGCTCCGTGGAGATCGCCGCCCGGATGAAAGAACTGCTCACCCGGTGTGATGCGGTGATCACCAGCGGCGGTGTTTCGGTGGGGCAGAAGGATTACCTGCCCACAGTGCTGGAAATGCTGCACGCGGAGCCTGTTTTTGCCGGGGTGGCCCAGAAGCCCGGCAGCCCCATGATCGCTGCACAGGTGGGAGAAAAGCTGGTGTTCTGCCTGTCCGGCAATCCCTTTGCCGCTGCTGCCACGCTGGAGCAGTATGCCGTTCCGGCCCTGCTGCGGGCCGCAGGGCGGCGGGAAGAGGACTGCATCCCGGTGCACACCCGGGGCAGGCTGACCACCGGCTTTTCCAAGCCCAGCAAGGGAACCCGCTTCTTGCGGGCCAGAGCGCTGGGCGGCCTGGTGGAGATCCCCGGCGAGGGCAACGCAGAGGCGCATTCCTCGGGCAGTCTGTCGGCCATGATGGGCTGCAACTGCCTGGTGGAGCTGCCTGCGGGCAGCGGCCCGGTGGCTCCGGGCAAAGAAGTGGAGGTACTGAACTTTGTACAGTGAAAAGAAACAGGCGCTTGCTGCCGAGCTGAGCCTGAAGCGCCCGGCTGTGCTGGCCGTGAGCGGTGCGCACAACAGCGGCAAAACGACTTTGTTGGAAAAACTCATCCCCCTGCTGCGGGCACGGGGCCTGAAGGTGGGTGTCATCAAGCATGACGGCCACGATTTCACCCCAGATGTGCCGGGCACCGACAGCTTCCGCCTGCGGGAGGCCGGGGCCGTCATTCTGGCCAAGACCAACATGGACGAATTCGCCATGGGGTCCACCACCGGGCAGCCGTTACCTGCTGACGGAGGAATTCCGCCTGAACGAGCAGGATCTGCTGGCCCTGTTTGAGCGCCACGGCTATGATCTGGTGCTGATGGAGGGCTTCAAGGAGAGCGGCTGGCCCAAGATCGAGGTGGTGCGCAAGGCTGTCTCGGAGGAGCCGGTTTCCTTTGAGCCGCTGGCCATCGTGGGGGATGTTCCGGGCGCGGATTTTGCGCTGGACGAGCCCGCAGCGCTGGCCGACTGGATCGCTGCACAGATGCCTGCATTGTAACAGGGGGAGGAAGAAACCATGAAACTGATCCGTACCGAAGACGCGGCAGGGCAGGTGCTCTGCCACGATATCACCCAGATCATCCCGGGTGAGTTCAAGGGGGCCCGCTTCAAAAAGGGCCATATCATTCAGCCCGAGGATATTCCGGTGCTGCTGAGCATCGGCAAGGAAAACCTCTATGTCTGGGAGAAAAAGCCCGGCATCCTCCACGAGGACGAAGCTGCCGCCCTGCTCTACAAGGCCGCTGCCGGTCAGAATATCCACGGCACCGAGCCCCGGGAGGGCAAGATCGAACTGATCGCCGACTGCGACGGTCTGCTCAAGATCGACCGCAGGGCCCTGCTGGCAGTGAACAGCACCCCCCAGATGATGATCGCCACGATCCACGGCGATCTGCCCGTGAAAAAGGGAGCCAAGCTGGCTGGTACCCGCATCATCCCGCTGGTCATTGAGCAGGAGAAGATGGAGGCCATGCAGGCTGCTGCCGGGCCGAAGCCCATCCTGAACGTGCTGCCCTTCCACCAGAAGAAGTTTGCCGTTATCACCACCGGCAGCGAGGTGTTCAAGGGCCGCATTGAGGACAAGTTTACTCCCATCCTCGAGCAAAAGCTGGCGGTGTATGGCTGTGAGATGGCCTTCCACAAGGTCTGCGACGATGACCCGGCGGGCATCACGGCCGCCATTCTGGAAGCAAAGGCCGCAGGCTGTGAGCTGATCTTTACCACCGGCGGCATGAGCGTGGACCCGGACGACCGCACCCCGCTGGCCATCAGGAACACCGGGGCTGAAATTATTACCTACGGTGCGCCCGTGCTGCCCGGTGCCATGTTCCTGGTCAGCTATCTGGACGGTGTGCCGGTCTGCGGCCTACCCGGCTGTGTGATGTACGCCAAGCGCACCATTTTTGACCTGCTGCTGCCCCGCCTGCTGGCCGATGACCCCATCACCGCCGAGGATATCGCCCGTCTGGGTGAGGGCGGCCTCTGCCTGGGCTGCGCCGAGTGCCACTGGCCCAACTGCGGCTTCGGACACTGCTGAAACCCTCTCAGGCAAAGCCTTTCGGCTTTGCCAGCTCCCCCGAAGGGGGAGCTTAACTAAGGTGAAAAAATATGAGTGAAAATAATCTGACACATTTTGATGCCGCCGGAAACGCCGTGATGGTGGACGTGAGCGAAAAGCCCGTCACGGCCCGGGAGGCCACGGCCCACGGCATCATTACCATGAATGCGGATGCCTTTGCCGCTGTGGAAAGTGGTACCGTGAAAAAAGGCGATGTGCTGGGCGTGGCCCGGGTGGCCGGCATCATGGCCACCAAGCGCACCAGCGAGCTGATCCCTCTGTGCCACCCGCTGCCGCTGACCAAGGTACAGATCGAGTTTGACCTGCTGCCCGAGCGCCGGGCTGTGGAAGCACGCTGCACGGTCAAGACCAGCGGCGTGACCGGCGTGGAGATGGAGGCCCTGACCGGCGTTTCCACCGCCCTGCTCACCATCTATGACATGTGCAAGGCTGTGGATAAGGGCATGGAGCTGGGCGAGATCCATCTGGTGGAAAAGACCGGCGGCAAGAGCGGACATTACATCCGGGCGGAGGGCGGCTATGTTTGATTCCAAGGGCCGCAATATCCACTATCTCCGTCTTTCCGTGACCGACCTGTGCAATCTGCGCTGCCGCTACTGTATGCCGGACGGCGTGGACAAGCTGGAACGGGAGGATATCCTGACCTACGAAGAATTCCTGCGCCTTGCCGCTCTGTTTGCCCGGTGCGGGGTGGATACCGTGCGGGTCACCGGCGGCGAACCGCTGGTGCGCAAGGGCGTGGAGCAGCTGGTCAAGGGGCTGAAAGCCATCCCCGGCATCCGGAAGGTCACCATGACCACCAATGCCGTTCTGTTGGAACAGCAGCTGCCCGCCCTGCTGGAGGCCGGGCTGGACAGCGTGAACATCAGTCTGGATACGCTGGACCCCGCTCTGTTTGCAAAGATCACGGCCCGGGATGAATTTGCCGCCGTGCAGGCGGGCATCCATACTGCGCTGGAAAGCGGCATTCCGGTCAAGCTGAACTGCGTGCCGCAGGCGGGCGTCAATGAGGGCGAACTGGAAACGCTTGCCGCGCTGGCAAAGGACAACGCCCTGCAGGTGCGGTTCATTGAGATGATGCCCATCGGCTACGGTGCTGCCATGCCCTGCATCTCCGGCCCGGAGCTGCGGGCGCGGTTTGCCCGGCGCTGGCCGGAGCTTGCGCCCCTTTCCGCTGCGCAGGAGCACGCCTTGGGCGACGGCCCGGCGGTGTACTACACCGTGCCGGGCTGGCAGGGCAGCATCGGCTTTATTGCAGCGGTGCACGGCAAGTTCTGCGCTTCCTGCAACCGGGTACGGCTGACCAGTCAGGGTTTTTTGCGCCCCTGCCTTGCCAGCGAGACCGGGTGCGACCTGCGCGCCCTGCTGCGCAGCGGCGCGGACGACGCACAGCTGCTGGCCGCCATCCGGGAGACCATCTGGGCAAAGCCCCGGGAACACCATTTTAACGACAGTTCCATGCCCGCTACCCGCGGGATGTATCGCATTGGAGGATAAATAACTATGGGTAAGCTTCTGGCAATCTGTACCAGCCCCAAGCGGGGCACCGTAAAAACCGAGGTGCCCAGCGCCGTTTTGACCCCGGAATGGGGCATCGTGGAGGACGCCCACGGCGGCAACTGGCACCGTCAGGTCAGTATGCTCAGCGCCGAAAAAATCGAGGCGTTCCGCAAGAAGATCTGGGTGGACTACGGTGCCTTCGGCGAAAATCTGGTCATCGAGGGCTTCGATTTCCGCAATCTGCCGGTGACCAGCCGGTTTGCCATCGGGGATGTGGTGCTGGAAATGACCCAGATCGGCAAAGAATGCCACAACGATTGCGTTATCAAGCAGCAGACCGGCGAGTGCATCATGCCCCACGAGGGCGTGTTCGCCCGGGTGCTCACCGGCGGCGAGATCCATGTAGGGGACGAGGTGACCCTGCTGCCCGCACTGGAAAACCCGCCCCTGCGTGCCGCCGTCATCACCCTTTCCGATAAAGGCAGCCGCGGCGAGCGGGAGGATAAAAGCGGCCCGCTGATTGCCCAAATGCTCACCGCCGCAGGCTATGTGGTGGAGGAGACCATGATCCTGCCGGACGAAGCCAAGGCACTGAAAGCGCAGCTCATCCGCATGGCAGACGGCCGTCAGGTGAACCTTGTGCTCACCACAGGCGGCACCGGCTTCTCCCCCCGGGACATCACCCCGGAGGCCACCTGCGCCATTGCCGACCGCAACGCCCCCGGCATTGCCGAAGCTATGCGCTATCACAGCCTGAGCATCACCCCGCGCGGGATGCTGAGCCGCGGCGTCAGCGTGTTGCGCGGCAAGACCCTGATCGTCAACCTGCCGGGCAGCCCCAAGGCGGTGCAGGAGAACCTCGAGTACATCCTGCCCAGCTTGGAGCACGGGGTACGCATCGCCGCGGGTCTGGACGGCGAGTGCGCCCGCAAGTAAGGGTTCCTGCCCTGCTTTCCTTGACAGGGCGTAGAAATATACTATTTTTTTACTTAAAGTAAGGAGAAACAGAGATGAACGACCATCGCATTTCCCGCCGGAGTTTTCTGACCGCTGCCGGTATGGCCGGTGCAGCCGCTGCCCTCACCGCCTGCGGCGGTGCTGCTTCCAGCGCAGCATCGTCCGTGGCTTCCTCGGAAGCAGCACAGAGCGTGGAGCTGATCGTGTTTGCCGCCGCCTCCCTCACCGAGACATTGAATGCTATCGGTGAGAGCTACACGGCAGAGCACCCGGAGGTGACCTTCCGTTTCAACTTCGACTCCTCCGGTACCCTCAAGACCCAGATCCAGGAGGGCGCGGATTGCGATCTGTTCATCTCTGCCGGTCAGAAGCAGATGAACCAGCTGGACATCACTGCTTCTGCCGATGTGAACAAGGACGGCCTTGACTTTGTGGATGCCGACAGCCGCGTGAACCTGCTGGAGAACAAGGTGGTGCTCTGCGTGCCGGAGGGCAGCGACAAGGGCATTGACAGCTTTGACGCACTGGCCGAGCACCTGAAGGCGCAGGATATCCTGTTCTGCATGGGCAACAGCGATGTGCCCGTGGGGCAGTACACCCAGAAGATCCTTGCCTACTACCAGCTGGACGAAACTGCACTGGCTGCTGCGGGCGTGATCACCTACGGCTCCAACGTCAAGGAGGTGACCACGCAGGTCACCGAGGGCAGTGTGGATGCAGGTGTCGTTTACTGCACCGATGCATACAGCGCCGGTCTGACCCCTGTGGACGAGGCCACCAAGGAGATGTGCGGTCAGGTCATCTACCCCGCCGCCGTACTGAAGGCCGCCCCCAACGCCGAGACTGCCAAGGAGTTTTTGGCTTACTTACAGACCGACAAGGCCATGACTGTGTTCGAGGGCGTGGGCTTCAGCGCCGTATAAAGGAGCAGACATGGACTGGTATCCGTTGTGGAACAGCCTGCGCATTGCTTTGATCAGCTGCGTGGCGGTGTTCTTTCTTGGCATTTTTGCAGCCTACTATATCGCCCGTCTGCCTCGGGCGGTCAAGGGTGTGCTGGATGTGCTGCTCACCCTGCCCATGGTGCTGCCGCCCACGGTGGTGGGCTACTTTCTGCTGCTGCTCTTCGGCGCAAAGCGGCCGCTGGGCATCTTTTTCATGCAGCATTTCGGGGTAAAGCTGGTCATGAACTGGTACAGCGCCATCTTTGCCTCCATCGTGGTGGCATTTCCGCTGATGTACCGCACCGCGCGCGGCGCATTTGAAAGCTTTGACGAAACGCTGGCGTGGTCGGCGCAGACGCTGGGACAGTCCGATACATGGATCTTCTGGCGGGTGCGGATGCCCGCCTGCCGTCAGGGCATTCTGGCGGGCACGGTGCTGGCCTTTGCCCGGGCACTGGGCGAATACGGCGCTACCAGCATGATCGCGGGCTACACCCCCGGCAAGACCGCCACCATTGCCACCACGGTGTACCAGCTGTGGCGCACCAACGATGAGCTTAGTGCCATGCGGTGGGTGCTGGTGGATATCGCTATCTCGGCGGTGGTGCTGCTGGCGGTGAACCTGCTGGAGAAAAAACAGAAAGCGGGTGCCCGGAAATGAGCCTTGAAGTCAACATTGAAAAAAAGCTGGACGGCTTCACCCTCCGCGCCGCTTTTGCCGCCGGTAACACCTCCACCGCCCTGCTGGGCGCTTCCGGCTGCGGCAAAAGCATGACATTGCGGTGCATCGCGGGCATTGTAAAGCCGGACCGCGGACGCATCGTGCTGGACGGGCGGGTGCTGTTTGACAGTGCGCAGCACATCGACCTGCCGCCGCAGCAGCGGGGCGTGGGACTGCTGTTCCAGAACTACGCCCTGTTCCCCAATATGACCGTAGAACAGAATATCCTTTGCGGCCTGAAGACGGAAAAAGACCCCGCTGCCCGCCGCGCTGCCTGCGCCGAGATGCTGCGCGCCATGCGGCTGGAGACACTTGCCAAGCGCTATCCCGCCCAGCTTTCCGGCGGGCAGCAGCAGCGCACCGCGCTGGCGCGCATTCTGGTGGGCAAGCCCCGCATCCTGATGCTGGACGAGCCCTTCAGTGCGCTGGACAGCTACCTGCGGGAAGAGGTAGAGGGCGAGGTAGGCAGCCTGCTGGCAAACTTTGCGGGCACCGCTCTGCTGGTGACCCACAACCGGGACGAGGCCTACCGCCTGTGCAAAGAAATGATCGTGCTGAACGAGGGGCAGGTGCTGCGTGCCGGTACCACCAAGGCCGTTTTTGCCGACCCGCAGAGCATCGCTGCCGCGCGGCTGACCGGCTGCAAGAACATTCTGCCCTGCACCCCGCTGGACAGTCACACCGTCCGTCTGGACGGCTGGGACACCACCTTGCGGCTGGTGCTGCCCGTCCCGGCGGGCTGCACCGCCGTGGGCATCCGCGCCCACGACTTTACGCCCTGCGCTGCGGATGCGCCCAACGCCATCCCGGTAAAGGCGGTCTCCACCAGTGAAAACCCCTTTGACTGGAACCTCATCTGCACCTCGCCGGAGGGTGCGGCGCAGCTGTGGTGGAAGGTAGGCAAAACCAGCCTTTCTGCCGCCGCCCCGGAGCCGCCCCAGTATCTGTGTGCCGCCCCGGAGAGCATCATGCCGCTGAAAGGTTGAGAAAACGAATGGCCTGCACTGCGTTCCGGCCATATTCAGCGGAAAGAATCATTTGAAAATAGGGGATTTCCCCACACGCAAAGCAGCCGCTGCACGGTAAGATGCAGCGGCTGCTTTGCTTATTTGTGTAAAAAGGAGAGTACTTATGCCATATCACGGCAGGTCACAATGTCTGCCCCGGTGCCGCAGACGTCGGTCAGCACCACATCGCCCACATGGATGGGGGCGTGCAGCACCACGCTGTCCAGCGCTGCGACTACCTCGGCCATCTGTCCCTTGGGCACAGGCTTGGAGGTCTTGACCGGGCAGCGGGAGTGCAGGCAGCCCTCGGCGCGCACGGTGCTGGTGATGATGCGGGTGGGGTGGGTCAGCTCTTCCTTGCCGTAGGCGATGCCGTTGGGGCAGCCGTTACCGGTCACTTTATAGTCGTTGGCTTCATCCACCTGCAGATGGCAGCCCTGCGGGCAGCAGGTGCAAATTACTTCTTTCATCTCGCTTATGCCTCCTCGATCTCAATGGTCACTTCGTCCATGGGGGCTCTGTCCAGCAGCACTTTGGGCAGGGCAATGTGCTCCATCTCGCCGGGGGCAAGGCGGTCACGCTTGAAGTGTGCGATCACCGTATCACCGCTCTTGACAAGGATGGTGCTCTTGCCGCAGATGCGGCGGACGCGGAAGGACACGTTGGTGCTCTTTTCCACGCCTTCCAGACGGATGCGCTGCGGCAGGGTGTAGCCGAGGTCTGCGCCGGGCTTCACGGTCAACACACGCCCCGTGGCCACAGGGCCGTTCTGGATATAGTTGGCAGCGGCTGCGCCGGCCAGCTCGCTCTCGCCGGAAACAAAGTCCACCAGATCATGCACCTGCACCACGTTGCCGCAGGCAAACACGCCGGGGATGCTGGTCTCCATGTTTTCGTACACGATGGCGCCCTTGGTGCGGGGGTCCATCTCGATGCCGGCCTGCTTGGTCAACTCGTTTTCGGGGATCAGACCCACGCTCAGCAGAATGGTGTCCACATCAAACTCCATCTCGGTGCCGGGGATGGGCTTGCGGTCGGGGCCGATCTCAGCCACGATGGCCTTTTCCACGCGGTCCTTGCCCTGAATATCCACGATGGTGTGGGAGAGGTACAGGGGGATGTCAAAGTCGTTCAGGCACTGCACGATATTGCGGGTCAGGCCGCCGGAGTAGGGCATCACTTCTACGCAGGCCAGCACCTTTGCACCCTCAAGGGTCATGCGGCGTGCCATGATCAGGCCGATGTCGCCGCTGCCGAGGATCAGCACCCGCTTACCCACCAGATAGCCTTCCATGTTCACATAGCGCTGTGCGGCACCGGCGGTGTACACACCGGCAGGGCGGGTGCCCGGGGTACCAATGGCACCGCGGGTGCGCTCGCGGCAGCCCATGCCCAGCACGATGCTCTTGGCCTCGATGATCTGGTAGCCGTGTTCCTTGGAGACGCAGTGCACCTTTTTGTCCGGGGTCACTTCCAGCACCATGGTGTCCAGCTGCACTTTTACGCCGGTGTCCTTGAGCATCTCAATAAAGCGTCCGGCATACTCCGGGCCGGTGAGCTGCTCGCCAAAGCGGTGCAGACCAAAGCCGTTGTGGATGCACTGGTTCAGAATGCCGCCCAGTTCCTTGTCGCGCTCCAGAATAAGGATGTCGCGCAGACCGCTTTCCCATGCCTTGCAGGCAGCAGCAAGGCCCGCAGGGCCGCCGCCAATAATGACCAGATCAACCATTGCTCTTTCCTCCTACCTTCGTTTCGCTGAGCAGAACGTTCGAGCCGTTCTTGTCCTGCAGGATGTCCAAGGGGTCTATGCCCAGCTCGCGGCTGATCAGCTCCAGCACGCGGGGGCCGCAGAAGCCGCCCTGACAGCGCCCCATGCCTGCACCGGCGCGGCGCTTGACGCCGTCGATGGTGGTGGCGGGCACCTCGCTGTGGAGGGCTGCCAGGATCTCGCCCTCGGTGATGGTCTCGCAACGGCAGATCACGCGGCCGTAAGCGGGCTGCTCCTTGACAAGCGCTGCTTTTTCCTCTGCGGAAAGTTCCTTGAAGCGGATGTGGCGGCGGCCGTCCTTGTAGTCAGCCTTTTCAGTGCCCAGAACACCGCGCTCTTTCAGGATGGCAACAGCTTCCTCCGCAACCGCCGGGGCAGCGGACAGGCCGGGGCTCTTCATGCCGGCCAAGTCGATCCAGCCGGGTGCTTCCGGCTCTTCACCAATGATAAAGTCGTCCACGTCCAGATTGGCGCGCACGCCCGCAAAGCTGCGGATGGACTCGCCGAAGTTGATGCTGGGCACGCTGCGTTGGGCAGTGGTCTTGACAAATTCCAGACCGTTGCTGGTGCAGGAGGTGTCGTTGCCCTCCACCGGCTCTGCGTTGGGGCCGACGAGCAGGTTGCCGTGCACGGTGGGTGCCACCAGAACGCCCTTGCCCAGCGCGTTGGGACACTGGAAGATGACGTGACTCACGCGGGTGCCCTCGCTCTTGTCCAGCAGATAGTACTCGCCCCGGGTGGGGATGATGTGGAAGTTGGCGGGCTCCACCATGGAGTGTACCTTGTCTGCCCAGATACCGGCAGCGTTGATGACACAGCGGGCTTCCACGGTGCCGCCGGGCACGGTCAGACGGTAGCCGCCCTCGATGGCTTCGGCATTGGTTACTTTGCAGCTGCGGCGCAGCTCCACGCCGTTGCGTACTGCCACCTCGGTCATGGCCAGTGCATACTCCCACGGGTTCACGATGGCGGCGCTGGGTGCCCACAGTGCACCGCAGACCTTCTCGGAGAGGTTGGGCTCCATGGCAAGGGTCTCTTCCCGGGAAAGAATCTTCATGTTGGGCACGCCGTTTGCGGTGCCGTTCTCGAACAGATGCTGCAAATGGGGCAGTTCCTTCTCGTCCAGTGCCAGCACCAGCGAGCCGCACTGCTTATAGGAGACATCCAGCTTTGCGCAGATCTCCTTGGCCAGTGCCACGCCGCGCACGTTCAGCCGTGCCATGCGGGTGCCGGGGGCGGGGTCGTAGCCTGCGTGGAGAATGGCACTGTTGGCCTTAGTGGTGCAGTCTGCCACATCGTTCTCGGCCTCAAGAATGACCACCTTGTTGTCGTAGCGAGACAGTGCGTAGGCGGTATCGGCACCGATGACGCCACAGCCGATGATTGCTACATCATACATTGTTTTTTTCCTCCTGTCCGTTCTGCCTTGGCCCGTCGGGAGCTGGGCAGCTGTTGATGGTACAAAAAAAGAGCGAACCGAAACAAAGGCAACTGCCCTTGTCCGTTTCGCTCATATCTCTTGAAACAAACAGCACTTGTTTGCTCTTATGATACCCTGTCCCTGCACAAAAAGCAAGGTGTTTTGCACTTTTTGTGAAACCCTTACAAAAAACACCGGTTGCTTTTGCGCAGAATGCGGGTCACATATTCCATACCGCCTGATTGGTGGTGGAAATGGCAGTGATTCCGGCTTCCAGCGCGGCCATCACGTCCTCTTTATCAGCAATAAGGCCGCCGGCGAGCACCGGCACTTTGGCGGTAGCGCACACCCGGCGCAGGATCTTGGGCATGGTGCCGGGCAGCAGGTCCAGACAGTCCGGCAGATTTGGCGGAATCTTATCCAAACTTTCCAGTGCGATGGAATCCAGCAGGAATACCCGCAGAATGGCGGCCAGCCCAAGCTCCTTGGCACGGCGGATGAAGGACTGCCGGGTGGAGATGATGCCGTCGGCCTCGGTGGTATTGCGGATAAAGTCCACAGCCACCTCTTTGCCCGCCAGCCCGGCAATAAGGTCTACATGCACCGCGGCAAAGCGCCCGGCTTCGTGGATGCGGCGCACAATGGAGGCAATATTGCAGATATCTCCGTATAATACGAATACCACCCGGATGTTCTCGTTGGTCAGCGCATTGCAAAGCCCGGCATCGTCCTTGACGGCCGCAATGACTGGTGTTTCCTGAATGGCATCCATCAGCTCCTGTTTCATGCTTCTCCTCCTGCCCGGCGTTCTGTGGGGCAATTTTACTGGTGCTCTGCCAGCCAGCGCAGCGCCATATAGGTGTAGGCTGCCGTGCCGCGGTACAGGATGCTGTCATCAAAGCGCACCTTGGGGTGGTGCTGGCCGTAGGTGTAGCCCTCTTTAGCGTTGCCGGCAGCTAAGAACATACTCACGGTGGGTACCTCGTGGCTGACAAAGGCGAAGTCCTCGCTGCCGCCGCCGGGCTTGCCGCCGGTGAGCGGGGTCATATCCATAGCACCCTTGCCCAGCAGTTCGGTCATATAGGTCAGGGCATTGCCCGCCAGCGGGGTGTCCACCACCATGCAGGGGCAGTAATCGCTGAACTCCACCTCGGCGGTGCAGCGGTAGGCGGTGGCCACGCCCTGCGCAATTTCGGTCATGCGCTGATGGATCAGGGCACTGACCTTCTGCTCCGGGTCCACGGTGCGGATGGTGCCCCACATATCGGCAGTATCCGGGATGACGTTGGAAGCCTTGCCTGCCTCGAACCGGCCGGTGGTGAACACGCCAAAGCCTGCGGGGTCCAGCTCGCGGCTGTTGATCTCCTGCAGGGCAATGTGGATGTGCGCCGCTGCGGTGATGGGGTCGATGCAGGCGTTGGGCATGGAGCCGTGGCCGCCTTTGCCGTGCACAACGATGTGGTACTGCTCGCAGCTGGCCATGGTGATGCCGCCGCCCGGCACCAGCACCATACCGGCGGGCAGGGGCATCCCGGCCAGCACATGGAACATGACCGCTGCGTCCACCTTGGGGTTCTCCAGCAGGCCGCTGTTGATCATATCCAGCGAGCCCTGAAAAATCTCCTCTGCGGGCTGAAACTCCAGCTTTACCGTGCCCTCGATCTCGTCCTCGTGCTCCTTGAGCAGCTTGGCTGCACCCAGCACCATGGCGGTGTGCATATCGTGGCCGCAGCCGTGCATCTTGCCGGGCAGCTCAGAGGAAAACTCCTCGCCGGATTCCTCCTGCAAGGGCAGCGCGTCCATGTCGCCCCGCAGCAGGATCACCTTACCGGGACGTTTGCCCCCGGCAAGCGCCACCACGCCGCACTTGCCGCAGTCCTGCGGGGTGTAGCCCATCTCGGTCAGCGCTTTTTTGACCAGTGCCTTGGTCTGGGGCAGGTCAAAGCCCACCTCCGGGTGACGGTGCAGTGTGCGCCGCCATTCCTGCAGCTGCGGTTCCAGCGCCTTGGCGGCTTCCAACAGTTTTTCCGGTGCGATCATTGTAAAATCAACTCCCTCTGAATTTATGCGGAAAGCCCTCTCGGCCACAGCAGAACCATGACGGGAGGGCTTGTCCTTACGGTTATTCTTCCCCGCCGTTATTGCCAGTCGGGTGGTACTGGGCACAGGTGCACTTTTTGAACTTCAGGCCGCTGCCGCAGGGGCAGGGGTCGTTGCGGCCAATTTTGACCACACGCACCGGCTGACCCTTGGGGCTGCCCTTGACGCCGGGTGCACCGTTGCCGGGCACAAAACCCTCGCCGGTGGGCTTTGCCACCTGCTCCCGCTTGGGGGCGGAACCGGCGGCGCGCAGCTCGATGGTAAGCAGCATCTTGACGCTGGACTCCCGGATGGAATCCACCATCTGGTCGAACATATCAAAGCCTTCGATGCGGTATTCCACCACCGGGTCCTTCTGACCGTAGCCGCGCAGCGCGATGCCCTGCCGCAGCTGGTCCATGTTGTCGATGTGGTCCATCCACTGGCGGTCTACGCACTTGAGCAGGCAGATGCGCTCCAGCTCGCGCATGACGGGTGCACCGTAGCGCACCTCCTTGGCCTGCAGGATCTGCATCCCGCGGTCGTACAGCATATCGGCAATGCCCTGCTGGGAAAGGTTATCAAAGTCCGCCACAGTGTAGTGGAAGTCGGCATCGGTGGTCAGCCAGCCCTGATAGTGGCGGCGCAGGGCGCCAAAATCCCACTCGTCCTTCACATCGCCGGAAAGGAACTGGGCGCAGCTGGAATCGATGTTCTCTCGCAGCATCTTGTGCATCTCGGTGCTGATGTCCTCGCCGTCCAGCACCTTGCGGCGCTGCCCGTAGATGATCTCGCGCTGCTGGTTCATCACATCGTCGTACTTCAGCACGTTCTTGCGGATCTCAAAGTTGCGGCCTTCCAGCTTTTTCTGGGCGCTTTCCAGCGTATTGGTGATCATGCGGTTCTCGATGGGAGTATCCTCGTCGATCTTCAGGGTGTTCATCAGGCCGGACACCCGGTCGCCGCCGAACAGACGCATCAGGTCGTCCTCAAGGCTCAGGTAGAAGCGGGAAGCGCCCGGGTCGCCCTGACGGCCGGCACGGCCGCGCAGCTGGTTGTCGATACGGCGGCTCTCGTGGCGCTCGGTGCCAATGATGAACAGGCCGCCTGCGGCGCGCACCTCGTCGGCCTCTGCGTCAATGGCGGGCTTGTACTGGGCGTACAGCTGGTCAAAGCGCTGACGTGCGGCCAGAATGTTGGCATCGGTGGTCTCACCGTGGCCGTTGGCTTCGGTCAGCAGCAGCTCCACGGCTGCCGGGTCGGCATCCTGCGGGGTGTCGGGGTTGAGCAGGTTCTCGCAGAAGTGCTCCTTGCGCATCTGAGCCTTTGCCATGAACTCGGCGTTGCCGCCCAGCATGATATCGGTACCACGGCCTGCCATGTTGGTGGCGATGGTGATGGCACCCTTTTTACCGGCCTGCGCTACGATCTCGGCTTCGCGCTCGTGGTTCTTGGCGTTCAGCACGTTGAAATCCCGGGTATGGCGCTGTAACATTTTGGCGAGGATCTCGCTCTTTTCCACGCTGACAGTACCCACCAGCACAGGCTGACCGTTCTTGTGGCACTCCATTACCTGCTCGATGACGGCGCGGTACTTGCCCTCCACGGTCTTGTAGATGGCGTCCGGGTAGTCCTTGCGCTGCACCGGGCGGTTGGTGGGCACGCTGACGATGTTCAGGCCGTAGATCTCGGTGAACTCGGTGGCTTCGGTGCGGGCAGTACCGGTCATACCAGACAGCTTTTTGTACATACGGAAGTAGTTCTGGAAGGTGATGGTGGCCAGCGTCTTGCTCTCGGCGGCGATCTTCACGCCCTCCTTGGCCTCGATGGCCTGATGCAGACCCTCGTTGTACCGGCGGCCGATCATCAGACGGCCGGTGAACTCGTCCACGATGATGACCTGACCATCCTTGACCACATAGTCGATATCCCGCTGCATCACGCCGTAGGCTTTGATGGCCTGATCGATGTGGTGGGCAAGGGTCATGTTCTCGGCGGCGGCAAGGTTCTCCACCTTAAAATAGGCTTCAGCCTTTTTGATACCGGCGGCGGTCAGGGTACAGGTCTTGTGCTTTTCGTCCACAACGTAATCGCCATCGGCCTGCTCGTCGGTGGAGACCTTATCTTCCAGCTCCACCACCACGCTCTTGTGCAGGGTGCGTACAAAGCGGTCCACCTGGGTATACAGGCTGGAGGAGTCCTCGCCGCGGCCGGAGATGATCAGGGGGGTGCGGGCTTCATCGATCAGGATGGAGTCCACCTCGTCCACGATGGCGTAGGCGTGGCCGCGCTGCACCATGTTGGCCTTGTAGGTCACCATGTTGTCGCGCAGGTAGTCAAAGCCGAACTCATTGTTGGTGCCGTAGGTGATATCGGCATTGTAGGCGGCCCGGCGGGCATCGCCGTCCATGCCCTGTACGATCAGGCCAACGGTCAGCCCCAGCCAGCGGTAGAGCTTGCCCATCCACTCGCTGTCGCGCTTGGCCAGATAGTCGTTGACGGTAACAATGTGCACCCCTTCGCCGGTCAGGGCGTTCAGGTAGGCGGGCAGGGTAGCCACAAGGGTCTTGCCCTCACCGGTCTGCATCTCGGCAATATCGCCGCGGTGCAGGGCAATGCCGCCGGTCACCTGCACCGGGAAGTGCTTCATGCCCAGCACACGCCATGCAGCCTCGCGGCAGACGGCAAAGGCATCCGGCAGGATGTCGTCCAGCGTTTTGCCCTCGGACAGCTGCTGCTTGAACACGGCAGTCTGCGTCTGCAAGTCAGCATCGGACATGGCCTGATACTTGGGCTCCAGTGCCAGCACCTGTTTGGTGATGGGGTTCACCTTTTTCAGCTCCCGGTCAGAGAAGCTGCCAAAAAGTTTTTCAACAAGGGACATAGATCACACCTCATAAATCTTAAAAATCGGGCCGTGATGCGCCCGGAATCGCGCATAACAATACAAGTATATGATACACCAAAGCGGCAGACACGTCAAATCTGCAAGGCTATTTTAGCCCGTTTTTACATGAACTTTCTGTAAAAAGATGCTGCAAGCCGTTCACAGCCCCCGATCTCCCGGCAGCACACTTTATTTTCGCCCTATCGCTTTGGGGAGAATCGTGGTAGAATAGGACTATCATTGATAGGGAGGGCTGTACTTATGCTCAAACGGCTGCGCACTGCGCACCCCATTCTTTATTGTATCCTGTCTGAGGTGCTGTTCCTTGGCAGCATGGTCTTGTTCAGCCTGCTGGCTACCATCGGGCTGGCAGCGGCAGGCGCGGATTTTGACACCATGGACGGCTATCTGCTGGGTTCTGTGCAGGAGGCTGTGGGGTTGGTGGTGGCGCTTTTGCTGCTGGCCCGCACCGGCAGGCTGGACCTGTTGCACCGGCGCGGCTGCGGCTTTCTGAACGGAATGCTGGTGGGCATGTACCCGCTGTTCTTCATCGGGTATACGACCGTTGGGACGCTGGCCTTTGACCGCCCGGACACGCCGCTGCTGCCGCTGCCCCGCATCCTGACCTTTATGCTGAACATGATCCTTGTGGGCGTGGCTGAGGAGCTGGTGTTCCGTGGCATCATTGCCCAGACCCTGCTGGAGCGCTACGGCACCGCCCGCGCCGGGGTGTGGAAAGCCTGTCTTGTGTCCGGCGTGCTGTTCGGCGCGGCGCACCTGAGCAACCTGCTCGGCTCGGTACCCTTTGGCGTGCTGATGCAGTGTGTGTTTGCAGCCTCGCTGGGCGTGATGCTGGCCGCCATCTACTTCCGCACCGGCAATCTGTGGGTGACGGTGTTCCTGCACAGCGCCATGGACATTGCCGCCATGCTTATCGGCGGGCTGTACGGCACCACCAGCGTGGCCGAGAGCGTGAGTGGCTACGATGCCTCGCGGCTGCTTTCGGTGGCGGTGTACCTGATCCCCACCCTGTTTCTGCTGCGCAAAAAGAAGCTGCCGGAGGTGCAGCTGTACTGGGGCGGCATTGTAAAAAATTAAGGCTTGCGGACAAAAATCTTCTTGCAATCTGCCGGGCAATCTGGTATACTGTATCTGTTACCGTGGTACGGGGCTGGGAGTATGCCCGCTTTTGGGAGAACCGTTTCCCGCCGCTGTGCCATAGGCAGATAAATTACTTGAAAGAGGTACTGTATTATGAATAAGCAGGAAGTTATGGCCAAAGTCGCTCTGACCGAGAAGGACACTGGCTCCCCCGAGGTTCAGGTCGCTCTGCTGACCGCTCACATCAACGAGCTGAACGAGCACCTGAAGAAGAACCCTAACGATCACCACAGCCGCCGCGGTCTGCTGAAGATGGTTGGCCGTCGCCGCAATCTGCTGGCTTATCTCCAGAAGAAGGACATCGAGCGTTACCGTGCTCTGATCGCAACTCTGGGTCTGCGTAAGTAATTTTAACGGAGGGCAGGTACCGCAAAGGTACCTGCCCTTTGCTTTATGTATAACTCCATGTATCCCATGCGCACAAAATAGCGGTGGCAGCGTATTGCAGCAGTAAATCGAACGCCCGTGCCTGCGGGCAGGGACGCTGGATTTATTGCTATAATGCGCACGCCACGGCTTTTTGGATAGAACGATCCGAAAAACAAGGAGGCAGAAACAATGGCAATCGAATTTGGTTCCCGCAAAGAGACCTTTGACAACTTCAAGGTCTACGAAACCATGCTGGCCGGCCGCCCGTTCAAGGTTGAAATGGGCAAGATGTGTGGCCTGTCCAATGCCAGCGCACTGATCCGCTACGGCGAGACCTGCGTGATGTGCAACGTGGTCATGAGCCCCAAGCCCCGCGAGGGTGTGGATTTCTTCCCGCTGAACGTGGAGTACGAGGAAAAGCTCTACGCCGCAGGCCGCATTCCCGGCAGCTTTATGCGCCGTGAGGGCCGCCCCGGTGAGCGCGCCATCCTGACCAGCCGCGTGGTGGACCGCCCCATGCGCCCGCTGTTCCCCAAGGAGATGCGCAACGACGTGTGCATCACCATGACCGTCATGAGCCTTGACCCGGACTGCAGCCCCGAGATCGCCGGTATGATCGGCGCTTCTCTGGTGACCGCCGTGTCCGACATCCCCTGGAACGGCCCCATCGGCGGCGTGCAGGTGGGTCTGGTGAACGGCGAGATCGTGCTGAACCCCACGCAGGAGCAGCGCAAGGTGAGCGACCTTGCCCTGACCGTTGCCGCCACTATGGATAAGATCGTGATGATCGAGGCCGGCGCCAACGAGGTGGACGAGGACACCATGCTGACCGCCATCAAGACCGCACACGTTGAGATCAAGAAGATCATCGAGTTCATCAACAAGATCGTGGCCGAGCGCGGCAAGCCGAAGATCGACTTCCAGGTGGTGGGTCTGGACATGGATGTGTTCCACGCCATCCAGAACAAGTACCTGGACGATTTCAAGGCCGCTATGGACACCGACGACAAGAACGTGCGTGACGCAGCCCTGCTGCCCATCATGGACAAGATCGCCGAGGAATACCCCGACCTGTCTGCCGCCGATCTGGATCTGGTAAGCTACAAGATGCAGAAGTTCGTGGTGCGCCGCTGGCTGCTGGATGAAGGCAAGCGCGTGGACGGCCGCGGCATCAACGAGATCCGCCCGCTGGCCGCAGAGGTGGGCATTCTGCCCCGCGTGCACGGCTCCGGCATGTTCACCCGCGGCCAGACGCAGGTGCTTACCACCTGCACGCTGGGCGGCACCAAGGACAACCAGTTGATGGATGATCTGACCGACGAGCAGACCAAGCGCTATATCCACCACTATAACTTCCCGCCGTACTCCGTGGGCGAGGCACGCGCACCGCGCAGCCCCGGCCGCCGCGAGATCGGCCACGGCGCATTGGCTGAG
>ENA-ORRE01001075-ORRE01001075.1-human-gut-metagenome-genome-assembly--contig:-NODE-1075-length-19227-cov-2.552785_pt1 | contig 19227 bp, 15 predicted proteins | sample MGYA00242171_ERZ509126 | MGnify/ENA primary metagenome ERZ509126 (study PRJEB26280, sample SAMEA2338648) | human gut metagenome | biome: human gut; feature: human-associated habitat; material: faeces... | reverse complement strand
CCAGGATCACTTTTACATTCAGGAAACGAGGTTCCATAGCGGCATGTTCGCGGGACGATCCCTCGCCATAATTTTCTTCTGCTACGACGATAGATGAAATTCCCTTTGCCTTATACTGCTTGGCGACGGCCGACACAGCCTCATACTTGCCGTTCAGCTGGTTCAATACGCTGTTGGTCTTGCCATTGAAAGCATTCACAGCCCCCATCAACATATTGTCCGAGATATTCTCCAAATGACCACGGAAGCGAAGCCACGGACCAGCCATCGAGATATGGTCGGTCGTACACTTGCCTTCGGCCTTCAGCAACAGAGGCATTTCGATCAGGTCTTTGCCATCCCAGGCTGCGAAAGGCTTCAAGGCCTGCAAACGGTTGGATTCGGGACTGATCGCCACTCCGGCTTCCTTACCTGTCGGGGCTACATAACCGTTGTCTTTCACTTCGAACCCTTTCGGCGGAAAGTCGGTGCCTTCCGGTTCTTTCAGTTTCACTTCGCGGCCGTCGGAGGTTTTCAGCGTATCGGTCAGCGGATTGAAGCAGAGGTCTCCGGCGATGGTCAGCGCCAGCGTGAGTTCCGGGGAGGCGACAAAAGCATGTGTGTTCGGATTGCCGTCCGCCCGTTTGGCGAAATTACGGTTAAAGGAGGTGACGATGGAATTTTTGCGCGTATTATCGTCGGTATGCCGTTTCCATTGCCCGATACACGGGCCACAGGCGTTGGCCATAATCGTCGCGCCGATCCGCTCGAAATCTCCGAGGATACCGTCCCGTTCAGCCGTATAACGGATCTGTTCGGAACCGGGGTTGATAATCAGCGGAGCTTCTACCGGTATCTTGTCTTCGGCTGCTTGGCGGGCGATCGAAGCAGCACGGCTCAAGTCCTGGTAGGACGAGTTCGTACAGGAACCGATCAGTCCGACTTCCATCTTACGGGGCCAACCGTACTGCTTCACTTTGGCGGCAAATTCGGAAATAGGCGTTGCCGCATCCGGCGTGAACGGGCCGTTGATATGCGGTTCCAGTTCGGACAAATTGATTACGATCACACGATCGTAGAAAGAATCCGGCTGTGCCCGCACGTCCATATCGGCTTCCAAATAATCGGAAACGGCTGTTGCCCACTCGGCCACATCATCGCGTCCCGTAGCGCGCAAATAAGTGGCCATGTTCGTATCGAACGGGAAAAGAGAAGTCGTGGCGCCCACCTCGGCTCCCATATTACAGATCGTCGCCTTCCCTGTCGCCGACAAGGATGCGGCGCCGGGACCGAAATATTCGATGATGGCATTCGTTCCTCCCTTCACAGTCAGGATTCCTGCCAGTTTCAGGATCACATCTTTCGGAGAGGCCCATCCGCTCAGGCTACCGGTCAGTTTTACACCGATCAGTTTCGGCATTTTCAACTCCCATTCCATGCCGGTCATCACATCCACAGCGTCAGCACCGCCCACGCCGATAGCGATCATACCCAAACCGCCCGCATTCGGCGTATGTGAGTCCGTACCAACCATCATACCGCCGGGAAAAGCGTAGTTCTCAAGCACTACCTGATGGATAATGCCGGCTCCCGGTTTCCAAAAGCCGATACCGTACTTGTCGGAAACGGATTTCAGGAAATCGTAGACCTCGCTGTTGCTCTGCGTAGCCGTTGCAATATCCGTCTTAGCCCCCATATTCGCCTGGATCAAGTGATCGCAGTGCACGGTGGCGGGAACGGCCGATTCGGATTTTCCTGCGTTCATAAACTGAAGCAACGCCATCTGTGCGGTCGCATCCTGCATCGCGACACGATCGGGACGGAAATTCACATAATCTTCACCACGGCGGAAAGGATGGATGTCCGATTCGTTGTACAAATGTGCATATAAGATTTTCTCGGCCAGGGTCAACGGACGGCCAACGTGTTTGCGGGCTGCATCCACCCGCTTCGGAAAATTAGAATAAAAGCTTCTCAGCATGTCAATGTCGTACACCATATCTATTCTTTTTATTAGTTAGCAATGTAGGCTGGGATAAAAATAGTATTTATATAAATACCTTTTATTCAATAATTTCTATAGACCGATAAAGGGCATCTATAAGAACGGGCTCCCTATACGTTCAATAATAGAACGTAGCGGGAGCCCGTTTTGTTCAAAGGCTTTATTTATTTCTTCTTATTTCTTCAACGATTCTTTCCATTTATCCGCATAGCTGTGCAGGATAGAGGCGATCCCTTCCCCGATACGGACATAATCTTCACGTTTCAGATTAGCAAGCGAACAACGGATAGACCACTCCGGTGCATCGAACCCGCCACCGTTGAGCAATACCAGTGAAGTTTCTTGTGCCAGGCGGAACACGACGTCTACCGGCTCGTAATTTTCCTGTAAGTAGACAACGAAATCATCCCCGTAAAACTTCTTTGCCCAGACCAACATATCGATCTCACTATAGTAGCCGGCACGCAACGGATCGTCGAGCAATGTGAAACCGGTGCTTTCCCAAAGCGTATGGAGGCGGTCGTGAATGATCTGCTGCATCTTCGTCTTATAAGCATTCTCGCGATCCAGCAGGGAGAAGGAGGCAAAGAGCGCCATTTGCGTCTGTTGCGGCAGCGAAAGCCCGGCGGTATGGTTCAAGGCGACCTGGCGACTGTCGGCCACCATACGGTCAATGAAACGGATTTCCTCCGGATGGAGCGAAATACTGCTATAACGTTTATTCAACTGTTCTTTCCGCTCTGCCGGCAGTTCCTTCAGCATCCGGTCGTATATATTCTCTTCATGCAACGCGACAACGGCCAGGCGCCAACCTGTCGCTCCGAAATATTTGGAGAAAGAATAGACGCAGAGAGTGTTCTCCGGCAATTCCGCCATGATCGAACGAAAATGGGGAATGTAGGTCGCATAGACATCATCGGTAATGATCATCAGGTTCGGATTGTCATTGCGCACGATATCAACAATACGTTTCATCAGACCATCCGTCAAACCGTATGAAGGCGGATTGCTCGGGTTGACGATAAAGGCGGCCTTGACAGACGGGTCTTTCAGGATGTCCAGGTCTTCTTCCTTGTACTGCCAGGTATGGTAGCCGTCTTTTGTCATTTTACAAGCGTGGATTTCGGTTACATCGAATAAGTAGCGGGCTTGTTCCGGTATCTCTATATAAGGAGTGAATACCGGGGCAAACAGGACGATCTTGTCGCCTTTGTCGAGAAGGAAGTTTTGTTGCAGGGAATCGAAGATATAGCACATCGCGGCAGTTCCCCCTTCGGTGGCGAAAAGGTCGAACTTCCCTTTGGGCGGGCGGTTGTCGCACAACTCCTGCTTCAGGTAGTCTTCGACCAGCACTTCCGTATATTTCAGGATACGGTCGGGAACGGGATATTGGTCGCCGATGACGCCTTCCGTCCATTCATGTACGAGGTCGTTCTCATCTACTCCTTTCTCGTTCACCAGATAATCATAGGTATCTTTCAGCAGTGCCATGCCGGGCGAGCCGGCGTGCTTCATCAGGAATTGCGTGAAACGGGTGGCGATACGTCTCTTTTCGGGAATACCGGCCAGCCCGACCATTTCCTCGCCATATTCGGAGGAACGGGCACATTCTTCCAGTCCGAACTGGCCGAGCAGGAAAAAGGCTTCGCGGGGCACGGTACTGATCCAGTTCGGATTGCCGCGCCCTGCGTTCAGCATGATATGCGTACTCTTACGGGCGCTTTCGTCCGCAAGGTCTATCAGGATATTTTTCAGTTCGAAGGGACTGATTTCCGACATTTTCTTTTCGTATTCACGAGTGATTTTGTGTGTCATAAAGAAATAACTTAATTGAATATAATGAGTATATAAAAAACAATGCTTCCAACACCTTTCAGGTCATCAAGAGGACGATCACGACTCCCCAAATGATCAACAGGGTATTACCGACCGCGTATGTTACCGTATAGCCTAATGCTGGTGTCTGGCTCTCAACGGCATCCTCCACAGCCCCTAAAGCTGCTGTGGTAGTACGTGCTCCGGATGTACAGCCTAACGTAATGGCCGGATGGAACTTAAAGACATATCTTCCCAACAGCACACCGACAATCAACGGGATAGCGGTAGCCAACGCACCGATAAAGAAGAGACTGATACCGACTTCCTTCAGCCCGGTGACAAAGCTCGGTCCGGCCGTAATACCGACAACAGCGATGAACATATTCAACCCGACATTATTCAGTACCCAAAGGGAAGGTTCCGGGATTCGTCCGAAAGTCGGATGCTTGGAACGCAACCATCCGAAGACCAATCCGGCGATCAACGCCCCGCCACTCGTACTCAAGCTGATGGGAACACCTCCGAAATGGATCGTCAAAGCCCCCACGACACCTCCGAGAAAAATCCCGAGGCCGACGAAAATCATATCCGTCTGGTTTGTCGGGCGATCGGCATAGCCTAATGTATCGGCAGCCGCATTCACCTCCAATTTTGTGCCGACCAACTCCAGCATATCGCCGGGATCGATCGTCGTGGCAGCCAAAACCGGTATGTTGATGCCGGCACGTTTGATGCTCTTGATGCTGACACCGTGCATGACCGGCAGTTTGCGCAGTTTGGCAACTGTCATGCCTGCATATTTCTTGCGGGAGATCAATACGGGTAGCGTTTCGGCCGGGAAGTCTAACAACTCGATATCATTGACTTCATCGCCGATCCAGTCCTCCTCTCCGATCACAAATTCACGACGTCCACTGAGCACGACTTCGTTTCCTTTCAAAAGCATCTGATCGGCCTTCGCATCCCGGATCACACCATCGATACGAACCCGTTCGACGAAAAGGCGTCTTCCTTCTCCTTCCAAATAATCTTCCAGTTCTTTCACGGTCTTCCCCGCCCCGAACCAGTCGTTGCTGATCTTGTAGGCGCGAAACGTGATCGGACGGGCGGCAGGCATGAAGCCGGGTTGCTCGCTTTCGTCATCCGCCCCCATTTTGGCTTCCAGTTCGCGACAGGCTTTCTTGACCGATTCGATCCCGCCCAACAGACGAGGAGCGATATCGCTCATGATCCAGGCGGAACCGGCCGTACCGAAAATATAAGAAACGGCATAGGCTACCGGCATGACATTGATCATATCCGTTTTATCTGCCGCCGGTATTCCTAATTGGTTAATCGTATCTTCGGCCACACCGAGCACTGCGGATATCGTCTGCGAACCAGCCAACAGACCGGCAGCCTCTCCGGCAGAATAGCCCATGATCTTTGCCAGCATAAACGGGGCCAGCAGGCAGAACAGGCACATCACGACGGCAAACAAGACCTGTGGCAATCCTTCCTTTTTCAATCCCCGGAAGAATTGCGGACCGACACTATACCCTACGGCAAACAAGAACATCAGGAAAAACACCGATTTCAGCGGGGCCCCGATATCGATATGCAATTGCCCGATCAACACACCGACCAGCAAGACGCTGGTAACCGTCCCTAACGTGAACTTTTTAATCTTGAATTTACCGATCCAGAAGCCGAAAGCCAGCGTGAGAAAGATGGCAAGCTCCGGGTAATGCCGGAGCAAATTGGCAAACCATTCCATATATCTATTTTTTTTGGCGTTAATAAAATTGATAATGAAACACGACAAAGGAAAGAGTTGTTGTGTTAAACCAAACGAAAGCAGAGTTAAATTTATAGTTGGCATTTCTAAATAAATCTCTATCTTTGCCTCCGCTTAGGTGATATAACTGCCATCCGACAGTTGTATAAAAGGGAATCCGGTGGAAATCCGGAACAGTGCCCGCTACTGTAAAGCCATATTAAAAAAAGAAGAAAGCATTCTCCATGCCACTATCCGCAAGGATGGGAAGGCCGCTTTCCGAAAAGGCTAAGTCAGGAAACCTGCCAAGCAAGACAATAATAACTCTCCCGGGGCCAGGAAAGCTATTGACACATACATAATAAAACTCTTTTTTTCATGAAAAAGAAACGTTGGCTGACAGCCCTTCTTGCGGGTTGTTCTCTTTGCGCGTCACACGCACAAACCGTGTTGCACACGGATACGAATGATCTGAGAGAGATCCGCCTGGACGAGGTCGTCGTGACAGGTACCGGAACGGAACATTATTTGAAAGACGCTCCCGTACAGACGGAAGTGATCACAGGGAAAGCGTTGGAACAATACAACGGACGCAGCCTCGACGAGATTCTGAGCGCCCTCTCCCCTTCCATCACGTTCAGCCCGGGAGACATGGGTAGCAATATCCAGCTAAACGGATTGAAGAACGACTATATCCTGATCATGGTGAACGGGAAACGGATGAACGGCGACATCGGCGGACAAAACGACCTGAGTATCATCAACCCGGCAACCATCGAACGCATCGAGATTGTAAAAGGAGCCTCCTCTTCCTTGTATGGAAGCGATGCTATCGCGGGTGTCATCAACATCATCACGAAAAAGAACCGCGATAAAGTCAGTGTCTCCAACACGACACGCGTCGGCAATTACGACGACCTGCTCCAGAGCGAAATAATAGGGTTCAGCAACGGAAAGCTGAACTCCACCACTTCCGCAAGCATGAAACATACCGGAGGTTGGCAAAACACGACTCAAGAATGGTATCACCACGATCTGCAAGAAGGAAGCGTGAGCAAAACAGTGAGCCGCTCCACCAACTTTACGCTTTCCCAGAATTTCACTTATAAAGCGAGCGACAGACTCAGCTTGTCGGCCGATGCCTCTTATTACCAGAAATGGATTTTCCGTCCTGTCGGTCCCTGGAAATATTATTTATACGACTATTTCTACCGGAACCAGGATTACGCCTTAGGCTTAAAATATAGGCTGAACGACAAACGGAGCTATCTGACCGCCGATGCTTCTTTCGGACAGTACAACTACTATTTCGATTATACGGGCCAAGAAGTGACCAACTTTTTCCATCCCGACGGAACGCGGGTTGTCAATTACCCCGGCGACCGCGTATTACAGACCATGCAGCGCAGATGGTTGAACCATGTCAAAGGGGTATTCTATTTAGGAGACAATCATATTTTAAGTGCCGGAATCGAGCACCAACACGACTATCTGAAATCTCCTTACCGCCTGAAACAGGGGAAGGCATCTGTCTATACTTTAGCCTCTTATGCACAAGACGAATGGTCGATAACAAACCGGCTAAACCTGACTCTCGGTTATCGTTTTGTCCATCATAAAGAATTCGGTCAAAAGTTCACCCCAAAAATATCAGCCAAGTACAGCCTTGGCGATTTCAACCTGCGTGCCACTTACTCGTATGGTTTCAAAGCCCCCACCTTGAAAGAGCTTTATCAGAATTATATCACTGTTATCATGGGACCGCTGAAAGCTTATTACGGCAACGAGAACCTAAAGCCCCAAAGTTCGAACTACGGTTCGGCAAGCGTGGAATACAGCAACGGGAAATTCCAGGCAACCGTGACCGGGTACTATAACCGGATACACAACATGATCGCCCTGACCGTCGTCCCGACTTCGTCAGAAGACAAATTCCTGGAAGTAGAAGAAACGATGAAATACAACAACCTCGCCAAAGCCCGTTCATTCGGAGCCGACTTCACCTTCAACTATCAGGTGCTTCCGTCACTGGCTATCGGAGGAGGCTACAGTTATACGGATGCAAAAGCCCAGTACACGGAAGACCAGAACGATCCCAACTACATGAAATATCTGCCGATCAACGCGACTTCCTACCACAATGCCAACTGGAAAATAGCCTGGACACACAAAGATGTCGGCGTCAGCCTTTTCGGCAGATACCAGTCCACACGCTATTACATCACGGATGGAAATGGAAAAGCCTATCAGCTCTGGCGTCTGAATGTAAGAAGCTCGCTGCTGAAAACGAAGAAATGGAACCTGGGGATGAATGCCGGCATCGATAATATATTCAATTATATCGACCGCACACCTTTCGGCAAGAACCGGGGGACAACCAGTCCCGGACGGACTTTATACCTCTCGCTGAACGTTAAATTTCAGAATAAACAAAAATAATCACTTTTAAAAATCAGTAAAAATGAAGAAGTTTAAACATTTATGGCTGGCAGGCTTATTACTTGCAGCCACAGTAGGGTTCACATCCTGTGACGACGATGACGACAATGCAACATCTGCCAACCCGGCAGAAGAATTCGTGACAAAGAACAAAAAGCACGACACAGCCATTCTGCTATGTACTTTCGGAAGTACTTTCAAAGAATCTATCAAGACCTACGATCAGACGTTGGCAGATTTCGAAACGGCATTTCCTGATGCAGACATCTATCTGGCTTTTACATCTTACACCTGTGTGAATCGTGTCTTCGCCGAAACAGGTATCGAGCGTTATCAACCGGATCTTTGGTTAAAAGCAATTGGTAAAGCCGGTTATAAAAAAGTAGCCGTACAATCTTTACACATCATTCCCGGCGAAGAGTATCTGAACTTAATGAACAAAACGGTCAAGAAAGACTTCATGATCGAACAATACCCGAATGTCCAAGTGACAAAAGGTACCTGTCTGGTTTACGATGAAGACGATGTGCAAGCTGTTTCTGCCGCCTTGTACGATCATTACAAAAGCAACCTGGCCGACAAAAAACATTTGCTCCTGTTGATGGGACACGGCAACCCGGACAAGAACTACAATGCCAACAGCAAATACGCCGAAGTGGAAGAAGCCATGCAAGCATTGTCTCCTAACAAAAACGTATTCGTCGGGACTGTCGACTATGGCGACATGCTGTTCTGGCCGTTGGACAAGGATGAAAAACCTTTACCTGCGCCTAATGCCGAAAGCGTTTATTCCAAACTGACAAAATACTGCGAAGACAACAACCTGCAACCGTCAGATATCACGATCTCGTTGGCTCCCTTCATGTCTATCGCCGGCGACCATGCCCACAACGACCTGTGGGGCATCGAAGACGGTGACGACTTTAGCGAAGCTACTCCGGGCGCCGATGCTTGCTGGAGATTGAAATTGCTGAAGATGGGCTTCAAGATCGCCACAGACGAAAGTCACAACGGGGATGTCGATAAATGTACGATCAACGGTTTGGGCGACTATGCCTCCATACGCAAAGTATGGGTAGATCATTTGAAAGCCATCTACAATAATGCCGACGAATGGCAAACTGGCGAGGATTACCAATAATCATATAAAATAGCTACTCTCTTGCGGAGAGGATAAATTTCCGGCAAGAGAGTAGTATCAAAATGACACCCCTATCCCATCTAATTTGAATTAGTAGGGCATATTTTGGAAATTACCCGCAAGGGTAATATTTTTTAACATTCTATTTGATAGCAAATATCCTCTTGGTCTATCGAAATGATAATACGAAAGGAAGAAAATATCGAAAAAAGGTCTTCTTTTGGTGTAGCCATCCTAAAGTATTTGATCATTACCCGTTTTTTTCGTTCCTTTGCCCCTCGAATATAAGGGGGTGCTTGCCGGAATGACGCCCAAGAAACAGGAAGGCAGGCTGAGATCATACCCATTGAACCTGGACGGGTAATGCCGGCGAAGGGAAAAAAGTGTATCTTCAGTAAAAACAGCTCACCTCTGCTATTCCTTTTAAAATTCAGGTTATCAAAAAGAAAAAGGATGAAAAGTGTTCTTATTATTGCCTCATCATTAGTGGTATTGTCGGCGCAAGGCAAAACGGCTGGACCTGCCGATTCTCTGAAAATTTCAAAAGACATCTCGCTGGACGAAGTAGTCGTCACCGCAACCAAAGTAGCCAAAGGGACACCGGTTGCCTACAGTGAACTGACAAAGGACGAGCTGAACCGCCGGAACGACGGGCAAGGCATTCCCTTCCTGATCCTCCAATCGCCGTCCGTCATCATGACATCAGATGCCGGGACAGGCATCGGCTATTCCGGATTCCGCATCCGGGGGACGGATGCCAACCGTATCAACATCACGGTCAACGGCGTACCGGTAAACGACTCCGAGTCACACACAGTCTTCTGGGTGAACATGCCGGACTTCGCCTCTTCGGTCGATAATATCCAGATACAGCGTGGAGCCGGAACCTCGACCAACGGGGCAGCCGCCTTCGGAGCAACCGTCGCCATGCAGACACAGAAATCAGAGTTGAAACCTTATGCCGAATATTCGGTCTCGGCCGGATCGTTCGGAACAGTCAAAAACATGGTCAAGCTCGGAACCGGGCTTCTACAGGACCATTTCGTTTTCGACGCCCGTTATTCCAATATCCAGAGCGACGGGTACATCGACCGGGCCAAGGCCAACATGCACTCCTATTTTGCCTCGGCGGCTTACTATGGGGATAACACGCTGATCCGTTTCCAGACTTTCGGCAGCATCGAGAAGACCTACCAGGCATGGACTGGCGTCCCCTCCTATCTGCTGGACTCAGACCGCACCTACAACCCGTGCGGGGAATATCAAGAAGACGGTGTCACCAAATATTACCAAAATCAGACGGACAACTACCAACAGCAGAACTACCACCTGACAGCCAGCCAACGTCTGAGCGATTTGTGGAACATGAACCTGACACTCCATTACACACACGGGGCAGGTTATTATGAAGATTACAAAGGAGGGGCCAAAGTCAAGGACTACAAGCTACCCCTATATATCGACAGCCAGGGAGACACCATCGCCAAGACAGACCTCGTCCGCCGCAAGTGGCTGGAAAACGACTTCTACGGAGCGATCTACAGCGCTAACTACCGGGGAGAGCGCTTGCAGTTTTCCGCCGGAGCCGCCATCAACCGTTATGACGGCGACCATTTCGGACGTGTCATCTGGGCAAAGCAATCGAACAACCTTCCCGTACCGGACTACGAATATTATCGTAACACGGGCGACAAACTGGATTATAATATGTATGCCAAGGCCAATTACCAGCTCCATCCCAATCTGAACGGTTATCTGGACATGCAGTACCGGGGTATCCACTACACGATCGAAGGCAGCGACGACAAAGCCGGCGACCACGTGAATGTCGACAAGCACTGGCATTTCTTCAACCCCAAAGCGGGCATTAACTTCCAGAAGGGTGGGCACAACGCTTTCGTCTCTTTCTCGGTAGCCAACCGCGAACCGAACCGCGACAACTTCACCGAAGCCGGCCGAGACGAACGCCCACAGCACGAGACGCTCTACGATTATGAAGCCGGCTACGGTTTCGGAAACTCCCGCTTCCGCATCGGCGCCAACCTTTACTTCATGGATTACAGCAATCAGCTGATCCTGACCGGCAAGATCAGTGAAATCGGTGAAGCCCTCACTTCCAACATAAAGGACAGCTACCGGATGGGGATAGAACTCACGGGAGGTGTGGAAATCACCCGTTGGCTGGACTGGAGCGGAAACCTGACACTAAGCCGGAACAAGATCAAGAACTTCACCGAAAGCATCGAGGTCTACGACGCCGACTGGAACTTCCTGCGCGAGGACCACAACGAATTAGGGACGACCGACATCGCCTTTTCACCGGACATCATCGCCAACAGCATGTTCAATTTCAGTTGGAAACAATTCAGTGCGAGCTTCAACTCCCAGTTTGTCGGCCGCCAATATATCGACAATACCTCTTGCAAAGACCGTTCCATCGATCCCTATTTCGTCAGCAATCTACGCGTCGGTTATGTTTTCAAACCAAAGTTCATGAAAGAAATAGCCCTCGATGTCACGGTCAACAACCTGTTCAACGAACAGTATGAAACCAACGCCTGGGTCTACTCGGCAATCGTTGGCGGCGAACGCTATAAAGAGGACGGCTATTTCACCCAGGCAGGAACAAACGCGATGGCACGAGTCACATTCAGGTTCTAACACACATTATAATCATGCAACTATTGGAATATTTCGGAGTATTGACCGGGTTGCTTTATCTGTTCCTGGAGATCAGGCAGCACCGGGCCATGTGGGTGGTAGGTTTCCTCACTTCCCTCGTCTATGTCTTTGTCTTCTTCTTTTCGAAGATATACGCGGATATGGGATTGAACATATACTATGTAGCCATCAGCATATACGGCTTCTGGCAGTGGACACGCAGACGTGAGGTCGAAACGGCCCAGAACGGAGAAGCCGCCCCCTCCCAGGAAGCGATCCTCTACCGTAACATGACGCCCCTCCTTTTCGCCGGGATCTGTTCCGCCATCCTCGCCCTGTTCGCGTTGCTCTATTACTTCTTGCATTATTTCACCGATTCGCCGATACCGGCAGGCGATGCTTTTACCACTGCCGTCGGAATCGTCGCCACCTGGATGCTGGCCCGCCGGATCATCGAGCACTGGATATTCTGGATCATCGTCAACTGCGTGTCCGTCTATCTTTATTACCTGCGTGGTCTCTATCCCACAATGTTTCTCTATATTTGCTACGCCATTCTGGCGGCAGTCGGATTATATACTTGGAAAAAGAAAGGAATAAGAACACATGATAGCACCTTATAATTGCGTAGTCGTGGCAAACGGCAGTTTTCCGCAAACAGCTTTACCGCTCCGTCTTTTGCACGAAGCTTCCGTCGTCATCGCCTGTGACGGGGCCATCGAGGCATTGGACAAAGCAGGCATCACCCCGGCAGCCATCGTCGGCGATCTGGACAGCATCCCGTCCTGCTTCCGCGAGCGCTACGCCGACCGTATTCATATCGTGGAGGACCAGGAAATAAACGACCTGACGAAATCCGTCCGTTTCGCTCACCGATCCGGGGAGCAGGAAGTCCTGATCTTAGGGGCTACCGGGCTGCGCGAAGACCATACGTTAGGCAATATCTCGCTACTGATGGACTACGCCCCGCTGTTCCGCCGGATAGAAATGCTTTCGGACTATGGGATTTTCACCCCTCTCCGGCAAACGACGACGTTGGCAAGCGATCCCGGTACCCAAGTGTCTCTTTTCTCACTCGCCCCTTCCGGCACGATTTCCACCACCGGACTACGCTGGCCCATCCGCGACCGCCAGCTGACAGCCTGGTGGCAAGGTACATTGAACGAAGCGACGGGTGACAATTTCACCGTCGCCCTCTCACCGGAGGCCCGTGTCATTGTCTACCGTACTTTCTAAATAAAAAGTCCCGAAGGGAAATCTTGCGATCAGCCTTCGGGACAAAATACACCCTCAATTTTACAACTTAGTATTTATTCAAGCCTCACGGCTGTTTAATAATAATGCTATTCAACCACCTGTCAGGCAGGCAACTTATTCAATTGAGAAGCTTTCCATTCAGGAAAACCATCAATGTTGTCATACATGTGGAACTGCAACTTGTCATCCGCCACCCTTTTCAACTCCGTTTTAGGAGCCAGTGGCAAACACATGTCATCCACAGCAAACAGTGCTTTCAACAAAACCACATCGTACCCTTCGCGGATTACTTCTTTCTGTAGTATCACCGGCACATTCAATCTGGCCAGATAATAAGCAGAACGTTCATACGCGCACCATGAATCGCCTTCGAGATATAAGTAGACACCATGCTGGTTGTCTATCTCATTCATCAGAACTTTTTCGACATCCGCTATACGTTCCATAATCTGAATAATTTAAAATTCTCAATCTTTTATATGCAAACTCTATGTTGCAAAGATATGGGCAAATATGGCAAAGGTTACATTGTGAAAGTCTCAATCTTACTACTCAAAGCTATCAAATAGCTGATTATCGGCCTCTTTCTTACGCAACTCGTCCAAATTGGCCACAGCTCCCTTCACACCGGCAGCTTTTGCTTGTTCCAACAGCTTTCCGGCCTCGTCCAGATTCCCTTCCAACAGGTTCAGGACACCACGTGCATGGATAGCTTCGGGGCTATTGCCGGCCTTAGCCAGATAAGTACGGGCCGCATCCAGGTCGTTCTTCGACAATGCGATATTGGCGGCGTTCAGGTTGGCGACAGGGTCGTCACTGTACATGCGGACCGCTATCTCGAACACTTCATTATATTCCTTGCTTCCGATCTCGTAGCTGTTGGCCACCGCGAACATTTCGCTCAAACTCAACTGCTGCGGACGCGTCTTGATAATCTCGCGGCCTTCTTCAACCGTAAAGAACCGCACCTGGTAAGCGACACGGTAGTCGGAACGACGCAACGAAGGATAGATATTCTTCAATACATAACGGTAAGGAACCCCTCCGTCCAAAGCAGCCAGCCTGGCGTCTTTCTTATCCGGATCATCATTGCTGTTGATGATAGCCAGCACAGCCTCACGCGAAGGAACGCTCCGGTCGGCCTCTACTTTTGCTTTCAGGCCTTCCCAATCTTCCGAACCGTTATCCAACGTGAACAGCTCCGGTTTGAAGTCGTGTTTCTTCCGGATATATTCGGAAAGTGCTTTCACACGATTGCCAGCCAGGACCGTATTGGACTTGTAGCTGCCTTCAGGCGATGCAAAACCTTTCAGGATAATGCCTTCAAGCGTGATGTTCTTATCGTTTACGACCGTACTGATCGTATTGTCGATCTTCGCCAGTTCCACCGCATTGTTACGGAAATCCGGCAGGATCGCATATTTACCCACCTGGAAGTCCAGATAAGCAGTCCCTACCTCAGCACGATGTTTCACTGTTTCCGCTTCCGGAGAGATATAAGCCAGGGTAGGTTGCACCTCATACCGCTTGTCGGGACGGGTCAGGACCTTGTCGGCTATCACGAGCGGCGCACCCTGTTCCTCTTTTCCACAACCGCACATATTCGGGACCAGCACGAAACGGGCGTCTTTCATCCACGATTCAAACGGGATTACCGTTTTATAGTTGATGACGCTTTCATTCTTCCCGGCCTGAACGACCAAAAAGCGGGGTTCATCCTGCAAGTTATTCAAAGCGATCTCGCGGTCATACACTTTCTGGCTGATCCGTCCGTTCAGCAGGATGGAAGGTAACCCTTCCTTCTGTGAAGCCGATTCCAAAACCGGTGTCAGGGAGAGGTTCTCGCGAGATTTGATCTGACTGCCGTCGACCGTGATCACGGCGTCGATCACCAATTCGTTTCCTTTTTGTTTCAGTTCGTTACAAACCACTTTTACCGGGGCCTGAGCCAGGATAGCCGGCGAAACGACAGCCAGCAGAGCTGCTGCCATATATATTTTCATTGTTTTCTTCACTAGCCAATTCAAATTTTGGATGCATTGATCTTATTACATCATAATCTATAACCACTGCATTAAAATCTAACTTTTTATTTACAATTGGGATCAGTCTAGATTTACCTGCTCCTGCTTGACCTGCCACAAAAACTAATTTTGGCTTTTCTTCAGATTGCTTTCCAGTTGTAAAAAAGACATTAACAGCATAATAGTATTGCTGGTATTCTTCTTCTGTAAGCTTATATTTTGCTTGTAATTCTATTAATTCTTTTTGATCCATTTTGTAATATCACCTACATATTTCTTTATGATTGTTTCATTTCCTTTATAGATTTCATCTCTATCAGAAATTAATTCTTCTAGTCTAATTTTTATATTTTGATTATGTGTTTTTTCATACTCAATTGTAAGTTTTCCTACTTCTTGTGCTATTTTCTCTTGTGCAACTTTTAAACTAGCTTCTTTTAACATATAATCCATATTTTCACCTTTTCCCATATCTAATTTCTAAGTGTTCCATCACGTTTATCCTTCTCTATAACAGTATCCCTTTCTGGGAAAAAAAGACTTTTTAATTTTTCCTGAAGTTGTGCTAAACGCCCAGTTTGCCTTCCAAAAACTATTTCTTTGATATCTTCTATTCCAAAATTGTTTTGCTCCATACGAATAGGACTACCAAATTGAATTTCTCCGTTATCAATTAGCTTAGATTGTTCATTAACAAATTGCAAAAATCCTTCAAAAGTATATACCTTATCTGGATTTAATGCTGATTCTTGCATCCATCCTTTTACTCTTTCTACATTCTCTGGTGTTGTAAATATGCCAAATAATTGATCCGGATTTTTTCTAAAGTCAACAGCTTTCATTACATCTGGAAATTCGTCATCTTGCGCCCCTCTTGGCAATAATGCAAAAACACAACCACAAGGTAATGAACGTTGATATGCTTGTATATCAGAAAAATATCTAATTGTTTGCCCTAGTGTTTCTACTGTTGAGGCAGAAATTTCACCACTGGCATCTGTAGAACTTATATAACCATTATATCTATCTGCTGTGGAAGTTATCCCTCCTGTTCTAATAATTTGCTCTGCAAAATAAATTGGAGTACCATGAAATCTTAAATCTAGATTTCTTGAGATTATTGTTTGTAGTTTTGCTGTAAACTCCCTTCTCTGTTTATTCCTATATTCTATATCTGCACTTGTATTTGGTCTAATAAATTTTAACGCCAGATTTGCCTTGTCAATATTGTATCTCCATCTTTCAATTTGCATAGATGCTTGCCTATACGCTTCGGAATTGGTTCTATGTGTTTGCTGTACTATACTAAGTTCTTCAATTGCTTCATTCAAAAATGCAGTATATCTATTAATTTGAGACATACACAATTCTCTATCCGCCTCAAATTGCTTTTGCGGATCAGTTTCTCTTCTTATATTTTGAGTTATCATGTTCTCACCTTTTTTAATTTATCTTTTTCGATTTTCTACGTCACAGATTTAAACCTTTTTCAAGATTTTTAATTTTACTTCATATATAAACCTTTGTCCTTTTTTCCGGTTATAATATATAATCTCATTTCTTTTCATCCAACTTTTTGGTTTCTAAAAGTAATTTATCAAAATCTGATGTTATCTTTTGATGCTTATTAAATTCGTTATACTCCTTTTCTGCCTTTTCTTCAGCAATTTTTCTAGAGATTTTCCCATTGTCCTTTAATATATCATATTTTCTAAATTCCAAGAATTCATTAACACTTCTTGCAAATTCCTCCATTGTGAATGTGTTTTCTCTTTCTACTAAATCTTCTATATAGTCAAAATAACCCGATACAGCTCTTTCTAGTCTTTTTATTTGTTTTTCTTCTAAATAGTTTTTTGCTACCATTACATCTGATTTTAAAATTCTTCCTTCTGGTGAGTTTTTCCAGTTTGTTAATCCCATATTTTCTTTTGTATGATCTGCTTTTTGATATATGATTTCTGAAGCTGTATGACCTGTTATTGCATAATGAAATTTATTTTGTATCATTGCATAAAATTGATGTGTTATTTCTGAATTTTTATCATAATCAATACTGCATTCTGCAAATATATCTGTTATCTGTTGCCAAATTCTTCGTTCGCTTGTCCTAATTGAACGAATACGTTCTAAGAGTTCTTTAAAATAATCTTTTCCAAATTTAGGGCCATTTTTTAATAATTCATCATTTAAAACAAAACCTTTTTTTATGTATTCTTTTAATGTATTAGTTGCCCAAATTCTAAAATCAGTAGCTTCTTTTGAGTTCACTCTATATCCTACTGCAATAATCGCATCCAAACTGTAAAAAGTTAATTCTCTTGAAACACTTCTATTTCCTTCTTTTTGAACTGTTCGAATTTTTCGAATAGTTCGATTTTCCTCTAATTCATGAGTTTCAAAAATCTCTTTTAAATGATAATTTATAGTATTTACTTCAACATTAAATAATTTTGACATAGATTTTTGAGTTAACCAAAAATCCTCATTGTCATATAATACTTCTACTGATATATTCTCATTATTTCTGCTTTGATATATAATTAAATCTCTTAACTCTTCAAGTTTGCTCATTTTTTCACACTCCTTTCTTATTTTCTAAATTGTGTCTCCACAGATGACACAATTATATTTTTTTATTTATTTTTCTTATCTTTTTTAATTTTTATCTATCTTTCTCTCAATTACTCCTTTTTTATATTGTTTTTTGTTCTATTTATCTGTAAATTCATATCCAATATCATGATTATCCTTTATTAAAAAATTTTTTTCTTTTCATTTTTAGTCAAATTCATTTTAGTTGCTATTTCTACCATCTTTCTAGCTACTGATATAGAATGCTTTAATCTATTTTTATCCATAGTTATATCTACATTAAATTATTTTTTTAATTCTTTTGAATAATATATCAAATCCATACAAATTAAATCCCCATCTTTGATTTCTTCATCATAATTATCTACAAAGAAATTCTTTACTGTTTTTTCATACTTATCAAAACCTTGTTTTACATAGAATGGTATGTTATTTTCTGTTGTCCCTACAATCATCTTACCATATCTTGTTTTATAATTATCTTCTAAATACTTAATCATTTTTTTAGCATAGCCTTTTCCTCTGTAATTTTCTTTTGTTGATATATTTTTTAATTCTACAGTGTCATTATCTATTTTTGTTACTACAGACACACAAACTGGCTCATCATTATATGTCAATACAAATAGCTCTCCATTAGATAAATACTTATTAATCATCTCTTTACTTGGATCTGCTTCAAGTAATAGCTTTAAATATCGCTCTTTATCATCTTTTTCTTTTTTTATATTAACTGAATGTTTTACGGGTAAAAACTCGAAACCCTCTGGTAATCTTGGCATTTCTTGATTGTGGTTAAAATACCTGCTTTCTTCTGAAAAAATACATCCACAATACTTTTGCATATATAAGCCTAACTCTCTGGCTTTAGCTTGACCTTCTCTAAATCCAACTCTAAAATCTCTATATAAAAAGTCTAATCCATATTTTTTTGCAATTTCTTCCCCTTGCATTTTTAAAATATCATGCTTTTGGTAAGGACTAACTAAAAGAGTAGTAGTAAAAGCATCATATCCATGTTCCTTAGCATATTTAGCCGCTTGTTCTAAACGAACTGGATAACAATAATTTTTACATCTACCTGACAAATCTTGAGAAACGTTTCTACAAAATTCATCCAAACCATAATTTTCTTCAAAAATAGCATTAACATTTATACTTTTAGTATATTCTTTTAAACAATCTCTTCTTGCTTTATACTCCATATATGGATGAATATTTGGATTGTACCAATATACAGTTGGTTCTATTCCTTCTTTTTTTAAAGTATCTATACAATATACACTGCATGGTGCACAACAAGTATGCATTAATAACTTCATTTTTATCCTCTTCTTTCTTTAATTTTAGTACATATAACATTTCATATATATAGTATCACCTATACAAACTTCATCTTCCACATTATCCATAACTTCATATAAAATCTCTTGTGATATTTCTCCCTTTTCTTCTATTAATTCTTTTTGACTAAAAAAATTTAAACACCCAACAGCAGACCAGTTTGCACTCAATCCATTATATGTCAATACATTATGAGCAGCCACTTGTG
>ENA-ORRE01001067-ORRE01001067.1-human-gut-metagenome-genome-assembly--contig:-NODE-1067-length-19369-cov-3.538314_pt1 | contig 19369 bp, 17 predicted proteins | sample MGYA00242171_ERZ509126 | MGnify/ENA primary metagenome ERZ509126 (study PRJEB26280, sample SAMEA2338648) | human gut metagenome | biome: human gut; feature: human-associated habitat; material: faeces... | reverse complement strand
TGCCATCCGCGCCATCGGCGAGACGGCGGCCGCAGCGCTGCCCAAAGGATACAGCTACGAGTTCGGCGGCATCACGCGCGAGGAAAGCACCTCGACGAGCAACACGGTCGTGATTTTCGCCATCTGCTTCGTGCTGGTCTACCTGATTCTGAGCGCGCTGTACGAAAGTTTCCTTATCCCGCTGGCCGTCGTGCTGTCGCTGCCGTTCGGGCTGTTCGGCTCGTTCCTCTTCGCGCAGCTGATGGGACTGGAGAACAACATCTACATGCAGACGGGTATCATCATGCTGATCGGTCTGCTGGCCAAAACAGCGATTCTTATCACCGAATACGCCGTCAAACGCCGCGAGGCGGGCATGTCGCTCATCCAGGCCGCAGTCGGGGCTGCGAAAGTGCGTCTGCGCCCGATTCTGATGACCGCCCTGACGATGATCTTCGGTCTGCTGCCGCTGATGGTATCGACGGGCGTCGGCGCCAACGGCAACCGCACGCTCGGTTCGGGAGCCGTCGGAGGTATGCTCGTAGGAACGCTCGCCCTGCTGTTCATCGTGCCCGTGCTGTTCGTCGCTTTCCAATGGTTGCAGGAGAAGATTCGCCCCATGCAGTTCGAGCGGGCCGGCGAGTGGTCGATACGGGCCGAAATGGAGGATTTGCAAAACCGGAAAGAGGAGAAGTAATGAAAAAGATCATATTCATCGGAATCGCCGCATCGCTGTTCACCGCCTGCGGCATCTACAAACCCTACACCCGCCCCGAAGTGCGGACCGACGACCTCTACGGCGCAGAGTATGCGACAGCCGACACTGCATCCATTGCCGACATCGGATGGCGCGAACTGTTCACCGACCGACTGCTGCAACGTTTGATCGACACGGCGCTGGTTCACAACACCGATTTGCAGGTGGCGCGGCTGCGCATCACGGAGGCCGAAGCGACATTGAAAGCGGCGCGGCTGGCCTATCTGCCATCGTTCAGCTTCGCGCCGACGGGCGGTACGAGCAGCTTCGACGGCACGAAAGCCGCATGGACGTACAGCGTTCCCGTCACGGCGAGCTGGGAGGTCGATATTTTCAGCCGCCTGACCAACGCCAAACGGCGTTCGCGTGCGGCTTTGCTGCAAAGCGAAGCCTACCGCGATGCGGTGCAGACGCAACTGATAGCCAATGTGGCCGACTACTACTATCGGTTGCTGAGCCTCGACGCGCAGGTGGCCGTCACGGAGCAAGCCGTGGAGCGTTACCGGGAACAGGTGCACGTCATGCGGGCGTTGAAAGCGGCCGGCAATGCCAACGAAGCTGCCGTCGCCCAGACCGAAGCGACGCTCTATGCCGCCGAAACATCGCTGCACGATCTGCGCAACTCGATCCGGCAAACGGAAAATTCGCTGACGCTTTTGCTGGGCGACACGCCGCATACGATCGAACGCAGCAGGCTGGAGGTGCAGTCGGTTCCGGCGGAACTGGCCGTCGGCGTTCCGCTGCAACTCTTGGCCCGCCGTCCGGATATTCGCCAGAGCGAACAGACGCTCGTGCAGGCATACTATACGACGGCCGAGGCCCGGGCCGCGCTCTATCCGTCGCTGACGCTGAGCGGCTCGGCAGGCTGGACGAACAACGCGGGGGCTATCGTCGCCAATCCGGGAAAACTGTTGCTCTCGGCGGCAGGTTCGCTGCTGCAACCGATTTTCAATGCAGGACAGAACCGCGCCCGCGTGAAGATTGCAAAGGCGCAGCAGGAGGAGGCGCGCCTTGCGTTCCAACAAGCCTTGCTCAACGCCGGCGCGGAGGTGAACAACGCCTTGACGCAGGTACAAACCGCACGCGCCAAAACGGACACCCGCCGCGAACAGCTCCGCTCGCTCGAACGGGCGGTCGAAAGTACGCAGCTGCTGATGCGGCACGGTTCGACGACCTATCTCGAAGTGCTGACAGCACAACAAACCTTGCTTTCGGCCCGGCTCTCCGCCATCTCCGACCGTCTCTCCGAATTGCAGGGCATCGTCTCGCTCTATCATGCGTTAGGCGGAGAAAATAGATTATCTAAATAAGATAAATTTCCTCTATCTTGAATCCAAAATCAACGAGGTGCTGGAACGAAACTATTATAAGCCAAGTCTGTGAACGAATATAAACAAGAGTCGCAAATGCGACTCTTGTTTATATCGGTTTTATACTTAATTCAAAACTTCGGCTGTTATCATCCAATGCGACATTGTATTCCTTAATTTTATGTCGCTTAGCCCATATACTCAAATGTTCTTTTGTATCTGCGGCGATATATGGGCCATAATAGATTGCTTTCATCCTGTTTCCCGAAGTGATTTCCATAAACTTTGAATCTTGAGCCTTTTTACAGGTGCACATAAACCGCCATTCCCGTTCATGGCCATAACTGGCTGCATCCTTATACAAAAATGCGTTGTACCAATACCGTTCGTTTAATTCAGTCCTGTCCTCTCGATAAGATTACGTTGGATTTCGAAAACAATATCTGCAAGAGAATCTGCCGAGAACAATGGCCAACTTTTTTCCGACTGGATGGTTTCTTCCTAAGAGACCATATTTGTTGTACAAAAGTACAGATTATTGTCCAAAGGGCCAAATAAAATTCGGTATTTTTTATGCGCCAAAATCCCCCCCCCTCCGAAAAACGATTTGTAAATTAAACACTTGCATCATAATATATATTATTGGATCGGACAAAATCATCCTTAATGAATCAGGCGATCCGTTTTAGAAAAAAAGCAGGTTTGTTGACAACGAATAATAATTATTCCGGTCTATAAAACAGATAATCACGATTTATGGTCTCTTAGGAAGAAACCATAAAGTGAAATTACGTTTTTCTCCTTAGAATCAAGGGGATTTTTAATTGCGAGGCAGGGTCAAATGATGGGAACACGAATTTGACCTTGTTTATTTTAGAAACACAGTAGAGAATAGATGATATTTTCGGAATTCTCTCGCATTTTGGTTACAACCTATTGTATATCAGCGCATTCGACAACAGCGCCGATATGGCTTTGAATTGTCTATGGGAAAGAGTGGCTCACCGGTGCAGCCGATGCAAATCGATTCTCGCCCCTTCGGAAAATCCCAATCCGTTTCCGCCGCTCCGGCATATCCGGAACGCATGAGGGATACGCACGTCGTCAGATGGTACGTGCTGGTGCTCCCTTCATGCCACAAAGGTCCGGCCAAGGGGCTGCAAGAGGAGCTCGAACGCCGCCGCAGAAACGGAGAGCCATCATTCGAATATTTCGCACCTTCGTATGTGGAGGTGAAAAAGAGAGACGGCAGGTTTGTCGAGACCCGTCGCCCGTTGTTGTATAACTACGTATTCATCCACGCTTCGGAGCACGAAATATACCGGATGAAACAATGGCTGCCCCTATACAATTTCCTGCCCCGCATCAAGGACGGGAAATGCGAATATCATCCCTATCTCTCCGAGGAGGCGATGACGAACCTGCAATGGGTAGCCGATTCCTATTCCAACGTGATCCCCGTCTACACGCCGCAACCGGAGCAACTTATCAAAGGCGACCGGATACGCATCACCGAAGGGCGGTTCAAAGGAGCCGAAGCCAGCGTCATCATCCAGCCCGGCGCCGGGAAGCGGGATATTATGGTTTGCGTGGAGAACTACATGTGGGTCCCGCTGCTGCGCGTACAACCCGGCCAATATGAGGTCATCGCCCTGAACGACGACGGCAAACACGTCTATACCCGTCTGGGAAACGATCGGCAGCTCTTAAAACTGCACGAGGCATTAGGGCGTTTCCACCGCCCGGGAGACGGAGTAACCGAAGCCGACCGCAAGCTGGCCGCCGAAACAGTGCAACAATACGGCAGCCTGCGCATGGATTCCGACATCATGCGCAGCAAACTCTACGCAATGCTGCTGCCGGCCTACACGATAACGGGGAACCGGCAGGAATCCGAAAAACTGATCGGAACTCTCCGAGCGATGCTTCCCCTCGTCAAGGCGGAGCAATCCCGGGCACTTCTTCTCACCACGCTCTACGGATGCACGAACAGTTGCCTTTACCACGCCCAGGCACACGAGATCATCGACAAATGGCGGCAGGAGGAGAATCCCAAAAAGAGCAAACAACAACTCATCCGGCGGCTGGAAGACTATGACCGCTGGCTGGGGCACTGACATCCCCGCAACAGAATCCGATCTATGAAAAGCACCGAAATCGCCGGAATTCCGGACAGTCAGCAGCCTGTTCGGGACGCAGAAGCGCCGGGATTACGCCTGATGGCTTTTCTTTCAGCCCATCAGGCCGAAATCATGGCCCGGGAAAAAGACAATGAACGATATGCCTATCTCTATGGTTTCGAGAGCTATTGGGTGGCTTTCGAACACTCGGCCTATCAGTTGTGCCGGTTGTTTCCCCGAAGCGATACATCGATCATCCGCTTCGTCACCTATCCATTCCCCGTCGTGATGGCCTCAATCACGGATAACGAACTGTGCGCCTACTCCCACCGCCATATCCTGAAGGCCGCCGAACCGGACCGCCGGGTGCTGACGGCGGAAAAGCTCTCGTTCGAACATTACCGGGAATGGCACCGAACAGAAGTGGAAGAACTGACATAGGCATCCGCACCTCCATACAAACATACGGATTCGACCGTTCCGTCCGAATCCGGTGAACAGACCGCCATTCCACAAGATCATTTCAAACATATGTCGCCGCTTTACAGCCTTTTAGTCTCCTTCTTCCTCTCGCTGCTGGTCGTCAGCTGGATTCATCCCCGTCTGGTCAAGATCGCCCTGCTGAAAAACATCGTGGACAATCCGGACGCGCGCAAATTGCAGCGCACTCCGGTTCCGGTTCTGGGAGGCGTCGCCGTCTTCTTCGGCATCGTGATCGGCATCGGAAGCGTCGAAAGCGCCGTGAACAGCTCGGGACTGCTGATCGTCATCATGGCCATGATGGCGATGCTCTACACCGGGACGATGGACGACATTCTGAACCTCTCCCCGGCCCTGCGGTTCCTGATCGAAATCCTCGTTGTACTGTTGCTGATCCATGCGGGAGGCTACTGCATCGACGATTTTCACGGATTATGGGGCATCGGCCGAATTCCCCGATGGATAGCCGTTCCGCTGACCGTCGTCGCGTCCGTGGGGATCATCAACGCCATCAACCTGATCGACGGCGTGAACGGACTCTCTTCGGGATTCTGCATCCTGGCCTGCATGATGTTCGGCACGCTGTTCTATCTGTCGGGCGATATGAAAATGACGCTTCTGGCCGTGGTGTCGGTCGGGGCGCTGATCCCTTTCTTTTTCCACAACGTCTTCGGCAAAACATCGAAGATGTTCATCGGCGACGGCGGCACGCTGGTGATGGGCATCATCATGTCGATTTTCGTCATCGAAATATTGCAAAGCGGCTCGCTCTGCGCCGCCTACGTAGGGGAGAGTATCGGGCTGATCCCTTTCGCGCTCGCCGTCCTGTGCATTCCCGTGTTCGATACGCTGCGCGTCATGTCAACCCGCATCCTGAAAGGCACATCGCCCTTTCATCCCGATAAAACGCACCTGCATCACATGTTCATCGAATTGGGCGCCTCGCATATGGCGACGACTCTGGCGATTCTGTCCCTGAACGTGTCTGTGGTCCTGTGCTGGTGGTTGCTGGCCGTGTCGGGCGCCCCGATCGACGTACAGCTGTATGCCGTCGCAGGAATGAGTCTGCTGGCCACATTCGGACTGTATCATTTCATGCAATGGCATCTGGACCGCAATACGGAATTGCTACGCAAAATCCGCCGGATAGGGTACGGAATCCACATCAGCCGCACCCGAGGGTTCATCTGGCTGCAAAAGACGATCGACCGGATTTGACGCCGCCATCGTAATGGAAACAAATCATTCAATCGCAAATATGAGAATCACAAACATCCTACGGGTATCGGTCGCAGCTGCGCTGCTCAGTTCATGCGCCACACCGAAAATCGCTTATTTCCAGGATATACAGCCGGGGACGGCGGAGGAAGTGTCGAGCGCCACGGAGATCCGGGTGCGGCCGGAAGACAAGATCTCCATATTGGTCAACAGCAAAGATCCGCTGCTGGCCAATCTGTTCAATCTCCCCATCGTATCCCGGCAGATCGGCACGGTCTCGTCCGCCTCGTCTTCGAATAGCCAGGGCATATCCGGATATACGGTAAACAAGGAGGGCGACATCGACTTTCCGGTATTGGGTCCGGTCCATGTGGCCGGCATGACCCGCGAAGAGATCGCCGCCCACATCAAGCACGAGCTGATCTCGCAGGACCTGGTCAAAGACCCTGTCGTAACGGTCGAGTTCATGAACCTGACCGTCTCGGTTTTAGGCGAGGTCGTCCACCCCGGACGTTTCAGCATCGACAAGGACCGGCTGACGCTGCTGGATGCCATCAGCATGGCCGGGGACCTCACGGTCTACGGCAAACGGGACAACGTGCTGGTCCAGCGCGACGAGAACGGGAAAAAGGTGCTTTACAAAGTCAACCTGAATTCGGGGCACGACCTCTACGCATCTCCGGTCTACTACCTGCAACAGAACGACATCGTATACGTCGAACCCAATTCCGTACGGGCGCGGCAGGCCACCCTGAACGGGAACAACGTCCGTTCCGCGTCTTTCTGGATGTCGCTGGCCTCGCTGCTGACAACCATCACCGTATTAATCGTGAAATAAGAAAATAGAATATGTCCATCAATCAAAAAAGACCGACGCAGGCCGATGATTTCATCCGAATACAGGATTTGCTATATCTGTGCCTGACCAAATGGAAATGGTTCGTGCTGTCATTGGCGGTGACGGTAGGCATCGCCGTCTTCTACCTGCTGCGAACCCCTGCGGTTTATACCCGGACGGCATCGGTCCTGATCAAAGACGATTCGAAGGGCAAATCGGTCTCTTCGGACCTGGAATCCTTCTCGGAATTCGGGCTGTTCCAGTCGAGCACCAACGTAAACAACGAACTGGTGGCGCTCCAGTCTCCGGCCGTGATGACCGAGGTCGTGAAACGCCTGCATCTGGATATGAACTACACCGTTCCCGGCCGGTTCCACCGGCGGGGGGTCGCCTATGGTCCGACCCTGCCGGTCAGCGTCTCGATAAACGATCTGTCCGAAAACGAATCCGCCGGCTTCACCTTACGCATACTGCCGGACAGTACCGTCCGGCTGTCCGATTTCACCCGCAACGGCAATGAGTTCGACGACGAAATCTCCGGGAGGTTGTCCGACACGGTAACGACACCCCTGGGAATCCTGAAAATAGAGACCACGCCCCACTACAAAAGCCAAGAGCCGTATACGCTGTATGTCGTTCGCAGCAGCCTGCACGGGACGGTGGGGCAGTACTCCTCGAACCTGTCCGTAGCCCTGAGCAGCGAAAAGACATCGATCGTCAACCTCACATTCCGGGATCATTCCATCCAGCGCGCCGAAGACATTCTCAACACGCTGATCTCCGTTTACAACGAAAACTGGGTGAAGGATAAAAACCAGATCGCCGTCAGCACCTCGATGTTCATCAACGAGCGTCTGAGGGTGATCGAGCGGGAGCTCGGAAACGTGGACGAGGACATATCGTCGTACAAGAGCGAACATCTGCTGCCGGACGTGCAGGCGGCCTCCAGCATGTACATGGCGCAGAGCAACCAGACGAACGCCCTGATACTCACGCTGAACAACCAGCTCTACATGACGCGGTACATCCGGAACTATCTGACTAACGACGCCAACAGGAACCAGCTGCTGCCGGCCAACTCGGGCATCGAGAGCGCCAACATCGAATCGCAGATCGCAGAATACAACAAGCAGCTGTTGCAGCGCAACAGTCTGGTCGCCAACAGCAGCACGCAGAACCCGCTGGTCGTAGATATGGATCAGGCGCTGACCGCCATGCGGCATGCCATAGTCCAGTCCATCGACAATCAGATCGTGACGTTGAATGCACAGATCGAGAGTTTGCAGCAGAGCGAGCAGCAGACGACATCCCGTATCGCGGCCAATCCCACCCAGGCGAAATACCTGCTTTCGGTGGAACGCCAGCAGAAGGTAAAGGAAGCACTGTATCTGTTCCTGCTTCAAAAACGCGAGGAAAACGAATTGTCGCAGGCATTCACGGCCTACAACACCCGCATCGTCACCCCGCCGGGAGGCAGTATGCTGCCGACATCCCCGGTACGGAAAAACATCCTGCTGGCGGCGATCGCATTGGGACTGCTTATCCCGGTGGTCGTCATCTTCCTGAGGGAGAATATGAACACGAAAATCCGGGGACGCAAAGACCTGGAAGGCGTGGCCGTGCCGTTCATCGGCGAAATTCCGCTCTTCGCGCGCCGAAAAAAGGGGGTGTTCCGGGACAAAACGGCCGATGTGAAAGCCGTCGTGGTCCGGGAGGGGTGCCGCGACATCATCAACGAGGCTTTTCGGGTGCTACGCACCAATCTGGAGTTCATGACCGGCAAAGACCGGAAGTCGAATGTCATCGTCATGACCTCGTTCAATCCGGGCAGCGGCAAATCGTTCCTGACGATGAACATCGCCGTGAGCCTTGCCATCAAGGGCAAGAAAGTGCTGGTTATCGACGGCGATCTGCGCCACGGCTCCAGCTCGGCCTATGTCGGTTCGCCCAAACCGGGACTGAGCGACTATCTGAGCGGGCGCGTGGAGCGTCTTGCCGACATCATCGTGACCGACAAGAACCATAAGTATCTGGACATCCTGCCTGTGGGCACCATACCGCCCAATCCGACCGAACTGCTGTTCGACGACCGGCTGAAACAAGCGATCGACGCCGCAAGGGAGCAATACGACTACGTGCTGATCGACTGTCCGCCGATCGAACTGGTCGCCGATACGCAGATCATCGAAAAACTGGCCGACCGGACTATCTTCGTGATCCGCGCCGGGCTGCTCGAACGGAGCATGCTCGTTGAGCTGGAAAAGATCTACGACGAGAAAAAGTACAAGAATATGTCCATGATCCTGAACGGCACCGAAGAAAGCGGCGGCCGCTACGGATACGGCTATCGCTATGGTTATCACTACGGTTACGGCTCAGGATACCACTATGGCTCCGACGAGAAGCCGAGGGGGGGGGAAATGGCTGGTCGTTAAATGATTGAAACCATGAATCTCTGGCCGTTCAGAAAGCGCGTTTCATTGCAGGACAGCGGTATTTTCAGCGGATTCACCGACTGGCACTCGCACATTTTGCCGGGTGTGGACGACGGCGTGCGGACGATGGGGGAGTCTTTGGAGATTCTGCGTCTGTACGAAAAGCTGGGAGTAAGATCCGTATGGCTCACGCCGCACATCATGGAGGACATTCCCAATACCACCGCTCATCTGCGGGAGCGGTTCGCGGAACTGCAAGCCTCTTATTCGGGAAGTGTCGAACTGCACCTCGCAGCCGAAAACATGCTCGACGGTCTTTTCGAGGAGAGGCTGGAAAAGAACGACCTGCTGCCATTGGGTGAAAACGGCGACCATCTGCTGGTGGAAACCAGTTGTTTCAGTCCGCCGATGGACTTGTACGGCATATTGGAGCGGATCAAGGCCAAAGGCTACTATCCGGTTCTCGCACACCCCGAACGATATGGCTATATGGAGAAAGAAGAGTACCGACGGATAAAAGACATGGGCGTGAAGTTGCAGCTGAATTTGTTTTCGCTGGTCGGTACATATGGGAGAAGTGTACAGCGAAAAGCCGAGTGGCTACTGAAAAATAACATGATAGCCTATCGAGGAAGTGATATTCATCATGCGGAAACATTTCACAATCTGATAATCAGCCGAAAAATAATTATTCCGACATTCCAGTAAAATATAATCAATATCGTCGTTAAATGAAAAACTATAAAATCGCTGTAGCCGGGACAGGCTATGTCGGGATGAGCATTGCCACTCTTTTAGCGCAGCACCATTCAGTGATGGCCATTGACGTTATCCCCGAGAAGTAGACATGTACATATGAAAGGACTGAATATCCTAAAATTTTACGGTATTCTATTGGTCGTACTGGGGCATGTTGCGTTTACATATTCCCCAATGTCGATTATTACGCCCAATATGCCATCACCGACTTTGAATTTTGTAAAAGAGGTGATATATGCCTTTCATATGCCTCTGTTCTTTTTTGCTAGTGGATGTGTGTTTTCCTGGCAATTGGAAGTTAAAAAGAGCCCCATGACTTTTTGCATGTTGTTTAAAAACAAATTCAAAAGGTTAATGATACCGTTCTATGTATTTGGTTTATTACTGGTTTATCCCACAATGATACTTTTAGGCTTCCGTGGCCCTGTTCATTATTTCATTGATGGCTTCATCTTTGCATTTGATCCGCGACATCTATGGTTTGTGTTAACTTTGTTTCTGATCTTTCTCGTATTTTTCTGTTTGAGGAAGATCTGCATCAAGTTGAATATTCCTCTTTGGACGATCGCCATAATAACTTTTCTTCTCTATTATTTTCCAATAGATGTAATATATTTTCAAATAAGGAATGTGTGCACATACCTCATTTGGTTTACATTAGGCTATCTGTTTGTCATTTACAGACCGGCATTCAAATATGTAGCCATTGCAGCTTTATGTGGTATAGGTATAAATAGGCTCATGCCGGGAATTCCCCCCCCCTACATACTGAATTTGTTTAATGGAATCGCAGGTGTAGCGGTATTCTACATTCTTTCTATGAAAACTGTGAAAATAGAGAACCGCAAGTTATATCAATTGATAGCACCAAATTCTTTTGGAATCTATTTGTTTCACGTGGTGTTTATATACTGGTTAGAGTTTATAGCTGCTCCTTATAAAATTTCCCCGATGTTGCTCTCATTAGGTGTATTTGCTATCAGCCTGACATTGTCTGTGTTTCTGACAATAGCAGTAAGGAACATAGGCTTAGGTATTATCATAGGAGAGAAGACAAAATAATCAAAGATTTATGTCTGATACTGTATCCTCGAACAAGCAAATAGCCAAGAATACGCTTATGCTATATTTCCGAATGCTGTTGACAATGGCTATCGGATTATATACCTCCCGTGTGATTCTTTCGGAATTGGGAGTTTCTGATTATGGGCTATACAGTGTTGTTGGTGGCATCGTGACAATGTTTAGTTTTATTAATGGGTCGCTAAATGCCGGAACACAACGATTTATGACTTTTTATTTAGGGAAGGGAGATACCGGTCAACTGAAAAAAGTTTTTTCAACAGCGATTGGCATATATGTTCTTTTGGCATTGGCAATACTGATTCTTGCCGAAACGGTGGGACTTTGGTTTCTCCTTTGTAAAATGAATATTGAACCAGAGAGATTAAATGCCGCAAAATGGGTGTATCAATTTTCAATCATATCCTGTATGGTGAGTGTGATACAAGTTCCGTTCATGTCTGCATTAGTGGCTCATGAAAAGTTCGAGATGTATGCATACATGAGCATATATGATGCCGCTATGAAACTGGTTACGGTTTTCTTTTTGGTCTTTTCTCCATTTGACAAATTGATATTCTATGCCCTGCTTGTTCTATTGGTAAATTCTTCATCTGCGATTATTTATAATGTCTATTGCCATCGCCATTTCGAAGAATGCTGTTTTTCTATGAATTTCGATAAAGGAATTTTCAAAAAAATGTTTTCATTCTCTGCGTGGGATGTGGTAGGCAGTATGGCTGTTATAGGTCAAATGCAAGGTATAAATATTATCATAAACTTGTTTCGTGGGACAATCGTTAATGCAGCTTATGGTATTGCGACCACAGTCAACAACGTTATCAATACATTTGCAACCAACATAATTATTGCAGCAAATCCTCAAATTGTCAAGTCATATGCACAGCGACACCTTGATAAAATGTATTCGCTAGTTGTCCATACCGGTCAGATGGCTTCCTATCTTATGCTGACAATAAGTATTCCTGTTTTCATCGAAATAGAGTTCTTGCTGCGACTGTGGTTAGGTGAGTATCCTGCATTCGCTCCGTTGTTCATACGGATTATCCTGCTACAATCATGGGTGAAAATTTTGGGTGAGCCAACTATCAAAGCAATGCATGCTGTTGGAAATATTAAATATCTTAATATTATTGTAGGTCCTTTGTTGTTAGTGATATTGCCTGTTACCTATTTCCTTTTACGGCATGGATATCCTCCCGAAACAGCATTGGGAATAAATGTTATATTTTGGGCAATAGCCATTCCTATCCGTCTTACGCTATTACGCAGATATTGCGGTTTTCCGATTTTTTTATATCTGAGGAATGTCGTCCTTTTAGGCTTGGGTATTGCTGCAATTTGTTTTGTCGTACCATATATAGTACAAAGAATGTTCTCCTGCGAAGGGTGGATTCGGTTTCTGGCTGTAGGAACAACTAGTGTCCTTACTTCTGTGACTGTCATATTTCTTTTTGGTTTACCCAAGCATATACGGTCTGCCATGGTATGCAAAGTCAAAAAAACATTCCAGCAGTTGGGAAAATGACAGACAATAACTCTATAGCATATGAATATTCAGTATCTCGTATTTCACAAGACATATAACACGGTAATTAAACTGATAACAACAGCCGTTGAGCACCTCAAGTTACTTTTCCATCCGGTCATCGTCAATGCTTTCGTATTTTATGATGCCAACAAACAAGTGAGACACGAAAACTGGGGCGATGATATCAATTATTATTTTCTGCGTGAAGTCGTAAAACGTCCGATAGTGCTTTTAAATCGCACTTCATTGGCAATCAGGTTCAATCTCAAAAATTATTTAGTCATAGGATCCACTATTGACATGCTTTGCAAAGCCAACACAGAAGTATGGGGAGCAGGCATTATAGATGATAACAAGCCCTTGTCTGTAAAGCCGAAAAAAGTATATGCAGTACGCGGACCTCTTACACGAGACAAATTGCTGCGGGGGGGGGTGATTTGTCCTGATATACAAGGGGATCCATCATTGCTAATTCCACTTTACTATCACCCCCAAAGGCATAAACGGTATAAGTACGGTATCATCCCCCATGTGTCCAACCAATCAATTGTTGATGATATGCTTATGGAAGGGATGCGTGTGAGCGAAAGTCGAGACATACAAATCATTCGTTTAGGCCAATATAAGTATTGGCACGATATTATAGATCAAATCTGTGAATGTGAAAACATATTGTCTTCCTCACTTCATGGGCTTATTTTAGCCGAGGCATATGGTGTGCCTAATGTCTGGATAGAATTTGGCAAGTCGTTGATTGGAGGTCATTTCAAGTTCCATGATTTCTTTCTCTCTATTCACCGCGACAGGGAAAAACCGATCGTCATTGAGCGAAACAAATTTCCAAAAGAAAGAATAGACTTGGAATTATCTAATTGGGAACAAGGTTACATTGATTTAAAACCATTAATCAAGGCTTGTCCGTTCAAACTAAAGAAACCGAAATATCCATTATGAACATTTTATTTTACACGCATGGCAAAGTGTATGCTACAAAAGGGGGAACGGAGCGGACTACGGTGTCAGTGGCTTCTGCCTTGACGCGGCTATATGGTTGTCGTTGTTTCTCGTTGTATGAGGCTGAGGAAGTTGTTGGCAAGGAGAACTGCTTTGTAGCGGAATTTAGATGGCAGGCCGGGCACGACCGGCAACAAGATGTGACGACACTGCATGGGATTATTGTGGACAACGGAATTGATTATATCATTGACCAAGGGATATTCATCAATGTGAAACTTTTGAGTGAAGCGGCTGAAGGCACGGGATGCAAGGTGATACTTGCACATCACTACGAGCCGGGAGCAGAAACGTTTTATATGTCGCTACGCAGGCATTTAGCCAAGTGGCATCATGCGATGTCGTTGTGCGGGCGGTGCCGCTGGTTGTTCGACTTAGTGTTTTACCCTTATGCCAAACACAAGTATAATCAAACGTTGCGCCGTACCTACTATGAGGCATATTGTTTCGCTTATCGAGTGATACTGCTCAGTAAAAGTTTTATGACGCAATATCAACAGTTTGGCCGGTTCAATGATAATAAGAATTTCTCGATTATCCCGAATAGTTTGTCGTTTAGCGAGTTTTTGCCGATGGAAGAAGTTGCTATTAAGAAGCACGTTGTGCTTATTGTATCACGGATAGAAGAAGTGCACAAGCGGTTGTCGTTAGCTTTGAGGATTTGGGCGAAAGTCTGTTCTTCACCGGAAGCCAATGGATGGTTGCTGAAAGTAGTGGGTACAGGCAATGATATGCCGATGTACCGACGAATGATAGAGAACGAGAAAATTCCGAATGTAATATTCGAGGGGTTACAAAATCCTGTCCCCTACTACAAAGAGGCCTCTATCTTCCTAATGACCTCGAGGAGTGAGTCGTGGGGATTGACACTGACCGAGGCGCAACAGATGGGCGTAGTCCCCATTGCCTTTGACACCTATGCTTCGTTACGTGAGATTATCACCGATGGTGAAAACGGTGTAGTTATAACCGAGGGCGATGTTGACAGCTATGTGCGCCGAATGTTGAAACTAATGAAAAATGAAGAATTGCGGTGGCGCATGGCACGGCAAGCCATCATCTCTACGCAACGGTTCTCACAGGAGCGGATAGCGGAAATGTGGTGGAAACTTCTTTCAGGAGATTAAAGATAAGTTTATGGGAGAGAAAATCGCTTATAATGGCATAGACCTCATGAAGTTTTTGATGGCTATTGTTATTGTAAGTATTCATGTGCAATTGCATATCGTACTGGGACAATGGTATTTGAAATTCCAAGATCAAGCCGTCCCACTTTTCTTTGTTTTTCCTCTTATTTCCTTTTTAAGAAAATGCGAGAGGCCATCTATATAAAGGATATGTGGAACGGATTGTTGCATTTTGAGAAGCGTTGTAACTTGCAGTATATTTTTTGAATTGTTGCTTTGTCGCCGGCTGTTTTGTATTGGTGGCACAGAGAGTATCTGCATTTGCAATCTGTAGAATTGGTATTGCGATTTGTCAAAGAATATATGCTGGGGGCACAATTCGGTGCTTCATGGTTTTTAGGCGCATTGATTGTAGCTACACCTATTGTGTCGTGTATGATTTGGTTGTCTGCTAAAATCCATCGGGGGGGGGTAATTTTGCTTATTGCCAGTGCGTTGAGTGTGTATATTTATTTAAATGAATGCGAGAACAGTTTTTTATATATACAGTATGAACAAACTGGTCGTTCACCCAAAATGTCATTTCCTGTAGCTTTGCCATGGCTTATATTCGGGATCTGTTATCAGAAAAACAATATGTTGAGTCCTTTTTATCATGGCTCGGATTGGGAAAAGCTATTTTGTTATGGGCTATTTCTCTTGCAATGAGTTGCGTATTTCCATCTGCAAGTTACATAATGCTTCGTTTTCGGCGTCTTGGGATTGTTTGCATGTTCTTTCAATATACGATTGAAAGGAACTTCGGCTCTGTATAGGAGACTTCGTATTTATAGTATCCATCTTTTTGTGATGCATTTTACTATGATTTTTGTTGTGAACAGGTTTATGCCAAATCATACAATATGGATATTTTCAATTACCATTTTGCTGTGTTTAAGTATCTCGGAATTACTGATTAGGCTTATAAAGTTTCCGCAATTTAAATGGTTAACCTATTCAGTATAGTGTCATGGATAATGTATCGAAAGTAAACGGTTGCTATGGCTGTGGACTCTGTGTTACAGCTTGCCCTAGCCATATCATAGAGCTTGAATTGAATGAAGATGGTTTTTATAAACCACATTTGGCATTTCCGGATAAATGTGTAAAGTGCAAATTGTGTGTAGATGTATGTTCCTGGTTGCACGACGATTTAGCCTTGCCGGTTGAGGACAACTCTATCATTTGTTATGCGGCATGGAGTTCGGATAGCAAAGTAAGGAAACGCTGCTCATCCGGAGGAATAGGCTTTGAAATAGGCAAATATCTGTTATCTCAAAGATATCAGGTTTGTGGGGTTCGTTATAATGCTGATTTGAACCGTGCTGAACATTACATTGCTGCTACGGTAGAGGAACTCATTCCGTCTATCGGCAGTAAATATATACAGAGTTACACAGTTGATGGGTTCAAGGCAATCAATCGTAAAGAAAAGTATCTTGTTATCGGAACTCCTTGCCAAATAGATTCATTTCGACGATACATTCAAAAATTTCATTGTGAGGATAATTTTGTGCTGATGGATTTCTTCTGTCACGGTGTGCCGTCGATGTGGATGTGGCAAAAGTACGTGACTTGGGCAGAAAAAAAGGTCGGTCGGCTTACTTATGTCGCATGGCGCAACAAGCATACAGGTTGGCATGATTCGTACAATTTATTAATAAGAGGGAAAAGTTTCATGAGTTCAAGAATGTCGCAAGGCGACATGTTTTATCGGATGTTTTTGAGTGACAGTTGCTTGGGAAAAGCCTGTTACGAGCGATGTAAGTTCAAATATAACCGTTCTTCAGCTGATATCCGCATAGGTGATCTATGGGGAGAAGCCTACCGGGACAATAGGGATGGGGTAAGCACAGCTATAGCGTTTACCCCCATAGGGGATGACATACTCCATCGGTGCGACAGTATACTTGTACCGCATTCCATGGAAGTGGTTGCAGAAGGACAAATGTCAGTTGCCCCATCGCGACCGCCTTATTATGAACGGCTGAGAAAGCGCTTGAATAATCCCGGTTCAACAATACAGGAGGTGGAAGCCATCGTGAAAAAGGAGCAGAATCGGCAGCGCATGAAACGAATTTGCAAGTCACCTTTAGCTGCTATCAAACGTGTGATAAAAAAGATGTTGAAATGAAAATAAAGACCATTACTTGTCATAATGTGTATAATTACGGCGCATCGTTGCAGGCTTTTGCGTTGCAGCATTATTTAGAAAGTTTGGGACATGAGGTTGAAATCATCAATTTCAGACCTTGGTATAACCGAGGGGGGTATGACTTGTTTTCACTTCCGCCTGTAAGCAGAAGTTACAAGATGACAAAATGGTGTCCACCTTTACGATGGATCGTCGCTCCTATCCGAAATCACCATCTGCTGCGAACTTATGGACGTAAAGCTTCTTTTGATGAGTTTACGCGGAGATTCCTCCATGTAACTGGCACATTATATGGTGACAACGAACAGTTACGTGTAAATCCGCCAACGGCCGACTTATATATTGCAGGAAGTGATCAAATATGGAATACAGACATGTATAATGGACATGAACCGGCATTCTTCCTTGATTTTGGTGACGATACGGTTCGCCGCATTTCTTATGCGGCAAGTTTCGGGGTGGGTGAAATCTGCAATAAAAGTGTACAGTGGATGAAGGAACAAATAGCAAGGTTTAATGCCGTGTCTGTGCGTGAAAAGACTGGGATTAAAATTTTGAAGGCTCTGGGCTTTAATGATGCTGTGCAGGTACTCGACCCCGTATTTTTACTTTCTTCTTCCGAATGGCGGACTGTAGTGGCGAATACAACCAAGCAGTATGGTCTGACCAATCAAGGCTATATCTTGCTTTATGATTTCATAGACGATGCGCATATCGGGGAATTTGCTCAAAAATGTGCATTGCAAACCAAATTACCAATTGTGGCAATCAATGATTGCCGCTCCAGTTCGTTCGCCTCGTATAACATAACTAACGCAGGTCCATTGGAGTTTGTACAACTTATAGCCAATGCTGCGGTTGTTATATCGAATTCCTTCCATGCTACTGCATTCTCCTGCATATTTGAGAAGGATTTCTACACATTCCCCCTGTCTACACAGTCGAACAGCTCACGCATGACCGATCTTCTTTCTCAATTAGATGTAATTGAACGCTTTAATTCCCAGGAGATGAGCTATGAAAAATGTGATATGCGAATGTTGGCAGAGTTGATAGTCCGGAGTAAAACGTTTCTTCAACACCAAATAATGTGATGATAAAAAATATATATATCATTTGGATAAAACGGCTGAACGTGCAATGGGGTGGAGTGCATCGTATTATTCATATTTTGATGCAACATTTGCCAAAGTATGGATATGGGGTACACTATCTGTATACCGAGGACACGTATCAGACGTTTCGCTTGTATGATGATGATGAAAGGAATGAAACGGTAATCTCGTTGTCGAAGATGAGGCAATTCTTGTTAGATAACAAGTGCGATTTACTTATAGGACAGGATGGGGTGTTTTCCCCCAAGCTATCGGAGCTTGTGGCCGAGTGGAAAATCCCGGGAATGAGGTACATTACTGAGTTTCACAACTCGATATTACTGATGCCGAAAACGTTCTCTCGTCACTATTGGAAATGGCTGTCACAGCAGCGTGAAACCCCTCTTCGTACAAAAGCATTGGCCATGTTACGGTTGCTCTTTTATCCACTTTGGCTAAAAAAATGTCATAGGGCGGTCTTGAATAATTTCCTTGCCAATTATCGTGTAGCCGATGCTTTAGTGCTGCTATCGAAACATGAAATACCGGAAATACAGAAATTGACCGACATGGATTTGTCGCGCTGCAGGGTAATTAATAATCCGCTGTCATGGGAAAAGATAGAGGGTGAACAGATATTGGATGTGAAAAAGAAACAGGTGCTTATCGTGTCACGTCTGTACAATCCCGAAAAACGCTTGGATCGCGCACTGAAGATTTGGAAAATTCTAACACAACGAGGATTGACCGACTGGCAACTGATCATCGTTGGAACGGGAGCGCATGAGGATTACTTGAAAATTCTGTCCCGTAGACTGGAACTTAAGAATGTCGTGTTTACAGGACGACAAGACCCCTATCTTTACTATCGAGATGCTGCATTGTTCATGATGACCAGCGCGGTAGAGGGTTGGGGGCTTACGTTGACCGAATCGATGCAGACAGGTGTGGTACCTATTGCCTTTGACAGCTACCCTGCCCTGTACGACATCATTACCAACCGTTATGACGGCTGTATAATCTCCGACAATGACTTGAACGCCTATGCTGAATGCATGGAAGAACTGATGCGCAACCGTAAAGAACGTGAACGTATAGCTCGAAACGGTTTGGAAAGCTGCAAGCGATTTGAGATAAACAAAATACTAGAACAATGGGCAAAACTGATAGAAAACCTATAAAAGTCTTGTGGGTATCGTTGGTTAAGTTTCCGCCGTTGTGCGAACATTTGGGAGAGCAGGTTCCGGCACATTGTGGGTGGATGTATTCTTCAGCCAAGGCCATGCTGAGAGAGATGCCGGAGGTGCAGCTCGGGGTAATCATTTATTCATATGGAAATAAATATGAGCGGTTTGATATAGAAGGAGTTACATACTATCTTATACCTACTGCTCGGATAGACAAGACATCTAAAAAACAGATAGCGGCTT